>Ga0180009_10000633_pt1 | contig 46980 bp, 41 predicted proteins | sample OS_PC_MetaG_FD_123537 | JGI IMG/M metagenome (GOLD analysis project Ga0180009, IMG submission 123537) | Groundwater microbial communities from the Aspo Hard Rock Laboratory (HRL) deep subsurface site, Sweden - OS_PC_MetaG | ecosystem: Environmental > Aquatic > Deep subsurface > Groundwater...
ACTGGTGGGGGAATCACCCGATTCCTTACCAGTCCAGCGCAGAAGAGATTATCATCAACAAAATGATCCAGGATCACTTTGTTGTTACGGGAAACGGCCCGGCTCGCCCTGACCCTTCTTTTTATAATATTACATTTAATTCCATCTATGATGTGGCCGCAGCCAGGAATCTTGGCAAAGAAATGAAAGCCGACATGATTGTTTTTGGGAAAGCAAGCTCATTAGAAGCCATCAACCGCATGGGCGAAGAAAAAACCTATACTGCTGAAATCAACCTGGAAGGATACGACTTAGAGACTGGCGAAAAAGTATTAATTTCACAGATACAGGCAGTTGCAAAAAGCGACATGGACCAGGAGGGAAATATTCAGGCAATTGCTAAGGCAGCCACCTTGACAGCTCAGGATCTGAGTGAAAAAATGGATGCCTATTGGTCACAGAATCTGAGAAAAGAGCATGCCTTTGATGTCAAACTTGAAGGAGACAATTTCCTGCCTAGGTTTATCGCATTAAAACAAAGGTTAAACCAGATGCCCGGTATTGAGAATATGCAGCCCAAAGAGATGGGGTCAAACTATGCGGTTATTGAAGTTTTTTTTAAAGGGAAAGCCTCCCAGTTTGCCGATGCCGTCATGCTGAAAACCTTTGAGTCGTTTGGGCTGGGAATTTCAGGTGTGACAGAAAACCTTGTCATCATTAAGTTTATTGAAAAAGAGCAGACCTCTTTGTTTAATGAGGATAACCAGAACAAAACAACTCCAGTAGATGCAACACAGAATACAACACAATAAACACACCTTTTTCTTGACACAAACCAAGGTGTTTGGTAATAGAACATAACGATTCAGGCGCGTAACTCAGTTGGTAGAGTGCTACCTCGACACGGTAGAAGTCAGCGGTTCAAGTCCGCTCGTGCCTACCAGAAATTAAAAGGGTTTTAGCTAAAAAGCTAAAACCCTTTTTGTCACTGAAAAGCATCCTACAAGATATCTTCATCACGTTCCGGGACCGGAAAGGGAATAGCCTCAATCCAGATGAAATAACTTATTTCAGGGTCCCTTTCAAATCATGCTACTATCATGTAAATATGCAGGGTTGATTAATTCACTCATAGGGAATTTCTTGGGCAATCCATCTTTCATCCCCACCTAAAACATTATAGACTTCTTTAAAACCCATTTTCTTCATCAAATTCATAGCGATTTCACTACGGATACCGACTTTGCAAATAACAATATAGATTTTGTTTTTATCCAGCAAAAATAAGTCGTCTTTAAAGGATTTAGAAAAGAAATCCATACTCCTGGAATCGGATAGATGAATTTTGAAATACTCCTGCTCTGTTTTTACATCAAGAACAACCAAATTTTGATCCTGGTTTCGTTCCTGAATCATTTGATGTGTTTCTTTTGGAGATATGTCCTTAAAAATTCCATTCTCAGCTGCAAAGCCAGCTGGAAAATACTCCATGTTTTCTTTACTCCACTTTGGATCTGACAACTTATTACAGGCATAATCACAGTCACTGTTGGACGAATAACACTCACTGCTTGCCGGCTTTGATTCTTCTGTGACTGCCTGGCAACCACATGAATTGTTTTGCATTGTTTCCATTTTTATCTCCGTCTTGTTTATCAAAAATTTTAATGTCTTCTCAAAAAATATTCTAACTCTAATTACATAGACGATTGAGAAATCAAAAAGGATACATTTATTAAAAAAATTAATGAAAATTTTAAATTTCTGAGATTGCCTGCAAAATTACAGCAGTGATTGAATCCTATGAATTCAGCCGAAAAAATCAAGATATTTGCAGCAGGGAACTCTTGATCTCCCTGTGAAGAAGAATCAAACCCCTTTATTTCAGCCCGGCTTTAGATTATACTATTAAAAATTTTTTATCGTTCCTTTTAAAGACGATTTAAAAAGGCCGGGGAAGGAATAAAAATGAACAAAAAAGCCCAAATTCAACAGATTACTTTGATCGGTCTTGTGGTAAATATTATCCTGTCCGTCATCAAGTTTCTAATTGGTTTTTTGGGCAACAGTCAGGCTGTTGTGGCAGATGCCCTTCACAGTTTTTCAGATACTTCCTCGGACCTGGTTATTTTGTTCGGGGTAAAATACTGGACCGCACCTCCGGATGAGGATCACCCCTTCGGGCATCACAAAATTGAATCCTTTATTACCATTATTATCGGATTTATCCTTATTTTTGTTGCCTGTGCCATTGGATATAACGGCATTGTTTCCTTATTGGAAAAAAACCAGCCGCAATTGAACTGGATCGTCACCATCGGTCCGCTGATTTCAATTTTTGTAAAAGAACTCCTTTTCAAAGCTACATACAAGGTCGGCATCAAAATCAATTCCTCTGCCGTTAAAGCCAATGCCTGGCACCATAGAACCGATGCCTTTTCCTCCATTCCTGTCCTTGTTGCTGTTATCGCATCTTTAATAGATCCAAGATTGAGATTTCTGGACCAGATCGGCGCCATCATTGTGTCGGCTTTTATTATTAAACTGGGACTGGAAATATTTTTCACCAATATCAATGACCTTTTAGACACAGGAATTTCAAAAGAAAAAATTATTAAAATTAAAAAAACCATCATTACCATACAAAACGTTAAAGGGGTTCACAAATTGAGAACCCGGAAGCTTGCCAATTATATTTATATTGATCTTCACCTGGAAGTTGACGGACACTTGTCTGTTATCCAGGGTCACGATATATCCGAACAAGTAAAACACACCCTGATTCAAACCAATCCAAAAATCATTGATGTCATGGTTCACCTGGAACCTGAAAGAAATTTTTAAGATTTGGAATAAAAAAAATGAATCTTTCGTCATAAGTTTAAAGATATTTTTTAAATAAATATTAGCCGGACAATTGAATTGACCCGTAATCTGATTAATATAAAGAAAGGAGGCAAAGTCAGGACATGATTACATGATATTCAAAAACACAGCGCACAAAAAAGAGTTTAAAACGCTCACGTATCCGCACATGAAACTTTTATACAATGTGGCGCTTAAGTATTGCGGCAATGTATTTGATGCTGAAGATATTGTCCAGGAAACCTATTTGATGGCTTTTAATAAATTTCATCAGTTAAGGGAAAAATCAAAGTGCAAATCCTGGTTGCTAAGAATATTAAGAAATAATTTTTTAAAAAGTTATCACAAGAAAAAAAGCCGGCAGAAACTGACGGAAACAGATTACATAGAATTTTTGAAAGCCAGTATTGCTGTAAACAACCCGGAAAATATGCTTGCAAAAGCGTCTACCCGGCAAGCAGTTCAAAAAGCCATGGATCAATTGCCGGAAAAATACAAAGAAGTTCTGATGTTATTTTATATGGATGAACTGTTGTATAAAGATATTGCAGATGCCCTGCAAATCCCCATTGGTACTGTTATGTCAAGGCTGACCCGGGCACGGGAAGGATTGAAGGTTCATTTATTAAAACAGATGAATTTAAAAAACAATCCTAATATATTAACTTTAAGACAAGTGTTTCCATTAACCGCAAATGATTTGTAAAGACTTTCAACACTGGCTTTTAGCAAGAGATGAGTTTACGGATAAAATAACCCCTGCTGCCCAAGAGCACCTGGAGAGTTGTGAAAACTGTAAAGCGCTTTACAATATTGATTTAGGGCTTGAAAAAAGCATCCAAGCCGCCTTTTTTCAGGAAGAACTCCCAAAAGGTCTGTTTGACCAGATTGAATTAACCCTTGACCATGCAAAAACCCCGATCCTGTATGCAAAGCAAAAAATTGCAGGCATTGTTGCCGGTTTTGCACTGATTATTGCCATGGTGTTCATGGTGTTTTTTAACCCGCCTTTTCGCTATCAAAACCTTCAACAGCTCAGTGAAAAAGCCGTGGCCAGCCATCTCAAAGGGAATACGGCCATGTCCTTTACAGGTGATCAGATTGAACAGGCTTTGAGTATGCTGAGCAAAGAGCTCAAGTTTAACGTTATCCTCCCTGATTTAACAGACAAAGGCTATGTCCTGCTTGGGGGACGGCTGTGTGTTCTGGGTGAATGCAGAACCGCATACCTTTTTTATCAAAATCAGGACAAGGTAAGTTCTGTGTTTATCCTGGACTATGATCACCTTGACTTTGAAATGGCGGATGGCAGCAGATTTGAAAATGACATTAAAGGATGCCATACCGATATATGGAAGGAAAAAGGACAGGTTTATGCAATGGTTTATTAGTCCTGGATAAAACAATGTATAAAAATATATTTATCCTTTTGAGTGTGAGCTTGTTTTATGCAGGTTTTGCTTTTTCCGACACGCTTCCCGGTATCCTGTCCTATGACAGCGACCTGGCAAAAAGGATAAGTGAAATGGAAAAGAATAAACAGAATCCTTTGCGAACAAAACATCTGGATTCCAATGGAACGCCGAAATTTACCAACCGACTGGCCCTGGAATCAAGCCCCTACCTGCTTCAGCATGCCCACAATCCGGTCAACTGGTATCCGTGGGGGGAAAAAGCCTTTGAAGCTGCAAAGCAGCTGGATCGTCCTGTCCTTCTCAGTATCGGATATTCCACCTGCCACTGGTGCCATGTGATGGAAGAAGAATCTTTTGAAGATATTGAAATCGCAACGTATTTGAATGAGCATTATATTGCCGTAAAGGTAGACCGGGAAGAACGACCCGATATTGACTCGGTCTACATGAAGGCTGTTATGGCGCTGCAGGGCAGCGGAGGGTGGCCCATGACCCTGTTTTTAACCTGGGATAAAAAACCCTTTTATGGCGGTACCTATTTTCCTGCAAGGGATGGAGACAGGGGTACTTCTTTGGGATTTTTAACCCTTTTAAAAAAACTTAACCAGGCATATCACATTGATCATCAGGCCGTTAAAACCGCCGGGCATACCATTACAACCGCCATTGAACAGGCCGCTGCCGTGATCGGCGGCAGTAGGCTTCCGACAAATGAAATGACGGTAAAAAGTATTGAAGCCTTTAAAAAAGGATTTGACTGGGAAAACGGCGGATTAATCGGTCAAAACAAGTTCCCCTCCTCACTTCCCCTTGGGCTTTTGATGCGCCATTACATGAATTTCCGGGAGGATCAGGTTCTTGATATGATCACCCTTACTCTTGATAAAATGATGAACGGGGGAATCCATGATCATGTGGCCGGGGGCTTTCACCGGTATGCAACAGACAGCACCTGGCATATCCCCCATTATGAAAAAATGCTGTATGATAATGCCCTGCTCTCTATTGCCTATACTGAAGCCTATCAGTTGACGGGAAATGAACGATACAAGCATACGGCTCAAAAAACCCTGGATTATCTCTTAAAGGAAATGCAGTCTCCTGAAGGGGGATTTTTTTCAGCCACAGATGCAGACAGTCTCACCCCGTCCGGGAACCTGGAAGAAGGATATTTTTTTACCTGGACGGTCAAAGAAATAGATGCCTTGTTTGATAAACACACCTCAAAAATAATCAAAGGCTATTATGGGTTTAACGATAGGGAAGACCTGCGGCAGGTTCTTCATGTTTCAGGCCAAGAACATCTGATCGCAGATGAAAAGATCTCTGCAAAAGATCTTGCAACCATGATTGCCACTGCCAATCAACTCCTTTATAAGGAAAGATCAAACCGCAAGCTTCCGGGCCGGGATGATAAAATCATCCTGTCATGGAACAGCCTTGTCATTTCAGCGCTTGCAAAGGCAGGGTTTGCTTTTAACCAGGAAAAATATATCCATGCCGCCATTCAGACCCATGGGTTTATCTTCAAAAACCTGTGGCAGAATCAACTGCTGTTCCATAGTTTTAAGGACAATAAAAGAGGACATGAGGGGTTTCTTGATGATTATGCTTTCCTGGCTGCTGCTTTAATAGATCTATATGAAGCCACCTTTGATATCCAATGGCTGTTGAAAGCAATGGATATAGATGCTTTCATCCAAAAAAAATTCGAAGACAAGGCCCATGGCGGTTTTTTCATGACACCGGCAGGGCAAAGAGATTTGATTGCCAGGGAAAAACCTTCAGATGACGGTGCCCTTCCTTCCGGCAATTGTATTGCTGCCATGAATCTTATCCGGCTGTACTTGTATACCGATCAAAAGCGTTACCGGGAACGGGCAGAAAATGCCTTGAAATTTTTTTCAGACCGTCTTTTAAAATCACCTGAATACCTTTCCGGAATCCTGCTTGCCTCGGAACTTTTAACCCGGCCTGCCAGGGAAATGGTCATTATTATGCCCAAAGATGAAGCACAGACGGCCGATCCGTTTTTAGATATCCTTAGAAAGCGGTTTCAACCCGGCCGGGTCATAGTGGTTGCCCGGGAAGGAAAACAGTTTGATGCCATATCAAAAACACTTCCCCTGGTCAGGGGGAAAAAGGCTTTAAAAGGCATGACAACAGCGTACCCTTGTGAAGGAAGCATTTGTCGTCAACCGATCACAAAGCCTTCAGATCTTTAATGGCAAAGACAGAAAAACCGGACATATTGCTTGATTCTTTCAGATCCGTTTTATGTTTTGAGGCAAAAGTACATGGGAGCACCTTTACAACACGCAAGCCTTGTTTTGTATTGACAGGGGCATACCCTCTTGTGATATATACTGTGTCACAATGTAGTATAGGAGAATAAAATATGAAAATTGTTTCCATTGCCGTCAGTAAAAAAAAGGGCACCATAAAAAAATGTGTCCCATCGGCAGAGCTCATAGAAAACCACGGGATCAAAGAGGATGCCCACGCTGGTGACTGGCACCGGCAATTGAGTTTTCTGGCTGCAGAAAGTATTGAAAAAGCAAGCCGGGAAGACTTTAAATTAAACTTTGGGGATTTTGCTGAAAATATTGCAACAACCGGGATTGACTGGAAAAGTCAGCCCATTGGCCAACAGTTCAAACTCGGTGAACAAGCGCTTGTGGAAATCACCCAGATCGGAAAAGAGTGCCATAAAAAATGTGCCATTTATTACCGGACCGGGGATTGCATTATGCCCAAAGAAGGTGTATTTGCTAAGATCCTCAAAGGTGGAACCATCACTGTAGGAGATGCGATAGAGCGCATATAAAGATTAAGGATAAATTTCAAGGACATTGAATGAGTTATAAAGTTGAGTTAAAGGATGCCCTCAAAGGCTATACATATGACCAGGACAAGATCATGTCTCCCCAAGAGACAGTGGCAAGATTTAAAGAAAAAACAGCCCAACTGAATCTGGATATTTTAAGCCGGACCCGAAGGATTGATAACGGGCGGCTGGACATACCGGTCTTTTTCAGTGAATGCGGCGCTGATGCCATTGATATCATCGGAACAAAAAAGCAGATGGGAAAAGGCGGAACCCCTGAGCAATCAGAAGCCAGTGCCGTAATGGAGCTTGCAGAACGGTTCAGTTTTTTTTCTTTTGTAAAAAAAGAAGAAAACTTTTTTTATTCAACCCCGAAAGCGCTGGGGGAAAAAGCGCTTTCCTATGAACAGATCATTAAATCCGTCCATGATAACAAAGAAGAGGCATTAAAAGTCAAACCCATCTTTGACGACCTCCCCTTAAAATGGACCCAAGGATATAATCTGACAAAAAAACAAGAGGTTCTGATTCCGTTTAACTGGTTCTACATGATCAATGAATTTAACGGGCCCAGTGCTGGAAATTGTACGGAAGAAGCGCTAAGCCAGGGAATTTGCGAATTGGTAGAACGCCATACCTCTTCCCTTGTCAGCCATGGAAACTTGAATGTCCCTGGAATCAACCTTGATTCTTTTACAGATCCTCTGGTCATTGAAATGCTGGAAAAATATAAAAAACAAGGTCTTAAGGTTTATGCATCTGATTTTTCCCTGGATACGGGCATACCCACCATTGCCGTTCTTGCCTGGGATCCTGAAACCTTTCCTGACTTTAGTGAAATTGTCTGGACTGCCGGAACATCACCTGATCCTCAAAAGGCCATGAGCCGAGCGCTGACAGAAACAGCCCAGCTTGCCGGAGACTTTAATTCAGGGTCCAATTATGTTGCCAGCGGCCTGCCAAAATTTACCTATATAGAAGAAGCAAGGTTTATCACCCACCCTGAAAAAATGATCAATATGGATCAATTGCCTGATCTTTCAGACAACAATATAAAAATAGAGGTAGAAAACCTGATCCATGCCCTGGATAAAAGAGCGTATGAGATTATTGTCATCAACACCCGGCATGACGCCCTTGAAATTCCAGCGTTTTACGCGATCATTCCCGGAGCGCATTTCAGGGAAAGAGCTGCTGCTGCCAGTGTGGGCATGTTTTTGGCCAGGCTCATCACAGAAAATTTTAATCCTGTCCAGGCCCTGTCAAAACTGGATGATCTGGAAAAAGCCCTGCCCGGCAAATACTATACAAGTTTTTATAAAGGCCTGATGCTCAATGCTGTTTATGAACAGGATGCTGCTTTACAGGAATTTAAAACCGCATTGAACAGAAATCCCGTAAAACTGAATATGCCGGATATTTATTCCCACATGGGGGCCTGTTTAAAGGATCTTGAACGCTATGAAAGCGCTGTTGAAACCTGCAAAAAAGGCCTTGCCATCGATGCCCAGCGTCCGGATATGTTCAATACCATGGGATTCTGTCATTTTATGCTGAAAAACCATGAAACCGCCATTACCTGTTTTGAGAATGCCCTTGCGGTGGACCCCTCCCTTGCCATCAACTATGCCAATATCGGTTCAAATTACAGGGAATTAGGTGATTTCAAACTTGCCATAAAATATTATGAAATGGCCCTGGAAATTGATCCTGCCATTGAATTTGCAAAAGACAATATTAAAAAATTGAAAAACAGATAACAATTGTCTTCTTTTTGACGGTTATCCGAACAGGCTGATGATGCAGGCCCCTGTGATCATGATGATCCCACCTGCAAACCCATGGCTGTTGAGTTTCTCTTTTAAAACCACAATGCCGATCACCATGCTGAACAATACGCCCAGCCGCCTAACCGAAGATACATAGGCCACCGGTCCAAGGCTGATGGCCGTATAGTAAGACAAAACGGTTAATGTGCTGAAAAGTGCCGGCCAAAGTGTTTTTTTTAATTTTAAAAAAGAAAAATCACCCTTATCCGACCAGACGGCAAACGGAAATAAAAAAAGGGAGATAAGCCCTATCTCTGACGCGCCCCAGAACAATGCATTGGTCTGGTTCACACCCATTTTATGAAAGCTTGAACTCACGCCCCAGATGCAGGCTACCGCCAGCATCGTCATTGAACTCTTGTCCTTGAAAACACTTTTAATGGGTGACAAAAACCCGTCCCGTGTTTCTATATTGAGGATATATGATCCGCACACAACGACCAGAACACCCGCAATACCCATCAAAGACAGATTTTCATGGATAAGGATGGGGGTCACAAACAGCTGAATTACCGGTATAAAGCAGAGCATGGGAATAATTTTTGACAGATCACCGGTCTTGATCGCCCAAAGATAGAGCACTGTGGCAAGTGAATCCAGGGTTGCTGCAATCATCAAAACCCACACAAAGGACAGGGTGACGACATGATAATTCAAGCAGATAACATTAAGTGCAAGAAAAATGAGGAACATGAAAAAATTTAGTCCCCAGCTCATGAATGCTGAAGACAGCTCTTTTCCCGCCTTTTTTACAACAACTTCCCTTAAACTCAGGGTGATGCTTGATATGAGTGCAAGAACAAACCAATTCATTCCATCTTATTATCACTCATTTTTATGAAAAGATACTATATACTATAGATCACACTGGGCACAGCTGCGGCACAACCCGATATTTAAAAACAGCATCTTCAATGTAAATTGTATGGACAGTTCAAACAGATTCAATTATTAATACTATTATCTCACAAGTTTTTATATGGCTAACCTAAAACTTTTTTGTGGATCCTATGGCGAATCAGGATCAACAGGATTTAAATCAAGGATTTTAGGCGATATGTTACTTAAAAAGAAACCGTCATGGAAAAAAAAGACCGTCTCTCCGGACGATGTGTTAAAAAAAATTAAACCGGGAATGAACATTTTTATCGGCACAGGTTCTGCAGAACCGCGAACCCTTGTCAACTGCCTCATGCAGGCAGAAGGGCACGGCCTTCAGGACCTGACCCTGATCCAGCTTGTCAGTTTCGGGGATGCGATCTCTTACAAGGCATTGCAATCAAAACGATATCGCCTGAAAACCTTTTTTTCCGGATGGGTATCAGCCGAGGCCATCCTTGCCGGCCAGGTGGATCTGGTCCCTTCAAGATTTTCAGCCATCCCTTTGCTTATGAAGGAAGGGCAGATCCCTATTGATGTCGCCTTTGTCCAGATAACGCCCCCGAACAGGGCCGGTTACTGCAGCCTGGGTGTAGGCGTTGATGTGGCCCGAAGAGCGATGGCCCAGGCCAATCTTGTTGTCGGTGAAATCAACCTTGATATTCCCTTTACTTTAGGGGATACCTTTGTTCCGTTTGATGCCTTTGATATGATTATAGAATCCACGGCTCCTCCGTTTTACTTTCCCAGATTCCCTGTGGACCCTGTTTTTGACAAACTGGCAGCCAATGTTGCCTCTGTCATTGATGACGGCAGCTGCCTTGCCTTTACCTTTGGCCCGATTTTCGAGGCCCTGCCCAAACACCTGGCTGATAAAAAAGACCTGGGAATTCATACCCCGTTTTTTACGGATGCCGTAATGGACCTGGTAAAAAGCGGAGCGGTTACCAATCGAAAAAAAGGACTTTACCAGGGCAAATCTTTGACAGCTTATGCTTTAGGCACAAGAGAACTGATGCAGTTTCTTGATAAAAATCCAATGGTCGAGTTTCAAAGTATTGACAAAGTATTCAACCCCATGGAAATCGGCAGAAACCGCCGGTTTGTGTTTATCATCCCGGTCAGGCGGGTTGATCTTTCAGGCCTTGTCGGTCTGCATAACAGCAAGGGGCATGTGACGGCAGGTCCCGGTCAAATGGCGGATTTTTTTAATGGTGCTGAAATCTCCAGGGGCGGCTACACGATTATCGCCCTTCCCAGCAGAAACCGCCAGGGAAAGCCCAACATTCGTCTTTCCATAGAAAATTCACCCGATTTATTAAGCCTTGCCGAATCCATTGATCTTGTGGCAACAGAACACGGAATTGCCCATTTAAGGGGAAAAACGCAAAGGGAACGTGCCCAGGCGCTGATCGAAATTGCCCACCCAGAAGATCGACCCCTGTTGGTTGAAGGGGCAAAAAAAATCAATCTTTTATACAAAGATCAACTCTTTCTGGCAGACAGTGCCCATTTTTATCCGGCTGATATTGAGACCCGATATCTGTTCAAAGATGATAACAATGTTCTTTTCAGGGCCATTAAACCCTCTGATGAAGACCAGATGAGACGGTTGTTTTACCGATTTTCCGATAAGGCGATCTATTACAGATATTTTAGTCCCATAAAAACCATGCCCCATGAAAAAATGCAGGAATATGTCAATGTTGACTATCGAAATGTTCTTTCCATTGTCGCCCTTATAGGAGAGCCGGGACAACAGATCATTATTGCCGAAGCAAGATTTGCCAAACATCAGAGCAAACCCTTTGTGGATATTGCCTTTGTCGTTGATGAAGCCTTTCAGGGATACGGGATTGCCACCTATATGTATCAACTCCTGGCAAGGTTGGCCAAAGACAGAGGTGCCCAGGGTATGACCGCCGATATCCTGCCCTCGAATATGGCCATGCTTAAAGTGCTTGAAAAAGGGAACTTCCCGGTTCAGGCCAAACTGGAACAAGGCGTTTATGCGCTGACCATTGATTTAACCCATACAAAAAACTAAAGCAGGTGCTTTCTGTTTTAAACCCATTATAAAATAATTTGTATTTTTTCTTGACTTGCTTTCAAGATATCAATAAATTGAAGACTCTAAAATAATCATCTTAAAATTTAAAATCAGAAGAAAGAATGCAGCAAAAAGCAAAAATTCTTATTGTTGATGATGAAGCCCGCATCTGTAAAAGCCTTGCAACATTACTGGATGAACATGGGTACGATATTCTGACGGCCGACTCAGGCATGCAGGCCCTGTCCTTGATTGAGAAAAACTCTTTTGATATTGCACTTCTCGACCACATGCTGCCGGATATGCTCGGCCATCAGCTCATTGGGAATATTCATCAAAAAAATCAAGACACGGTCGCCATCATCATGACGGGGAATGCTTCTGTTGATTCTGCTGTGGCTGCCCTGCGAAAAGGCGCATATGATTATCTTAGGAAACCGTTTGAATTTGCCGAACTCCTCAACACGATTCAAAACGCTCTTTCCCAAAAGTACTTAAAAATAGAAAACAAAAATATTCATCGCAAACTGGCCATTTCGCAAAGTCATTATCGGTATCTGGTGGATAATTCACCTGACATCATTTACACACTTGACCACACAGGTCATTTTACCTTTATCAATAATTCCATAGAAAAACTGACCGGTCTTAAAACCAAGGATGTCATTGGATTTCATTATTCAAAAATTGTCGGCAGCAACAATACTCAAAAATGCAAATGGATTATTAATGAAAGACGGACCGGGAGCCGCACAAAAAGATGGAATGAATTACAATTACTAAAATTTGATTCTTTTGGAAAACCTAAAAAAGAAATTTTATATGCAGAACTCCAATCCACGGGTATGTATAAAAGAAATGACCTGCCCACTGAAACATCATATTTAGGAACACACGGGGTAATAAGAGATATTACGGAGAAAAAAACTTCTGAGCTTAAAAGCAATGAAATAAAGGCCCAGCTCCAGCGGGCAGAAAAAATGGAGGCCATTGGAACATTGGCAGGCGGCGTTGCCCATGACCTGAACAACCTGTTGTCCAGTGTAGTGGGGTATCCGGAATTAATCCTGATGGACATGTCCCAAGAAGATCCTTTCCGGGATTACATCCTTCAAATTAAAAACTCGGGTGAAAAGGCAGCTGTGATTGTAAAAGACCTCTTAACTCTTGCCAGAAGAGGTGTTAAAGTTTCAGATGCAATTGATCTGGACATCGTTATTGGTGATTGTTTAACAAGTGCTGAATATTTGGAACTCACTTCACGTTACCCGGATATTGATTTCAGCATTCACCTAAACAGCAAACAGCACCGCATCCTTGGATCTTATGTTCATTTGTCCAAATGTCTGATGAATCTGTTATCCAATGCAGCAGAAGCCATGCCCCATGGTGGAAAAATTGCCGTTTCAACACAGGCCTGCCATATGGACCTGACCCATCAAAACAACCTTCAGATAAAAGCCGGACTTTATATCAAGCTGGTTGTCTCTGATTCCGGTGTCGGGATTTCTCCTGATGATATGAAAAAAATATTTGACCCTTTTTATACCAAAAAAAGGATGGGCAGAAGTGGGACAGGATTGGGCATGACCATTGTCTGGACCACCATAAAGGATCACAACGGACATATTGATATCCACAGCACTCAAGGCAAAGGGACAACTTTTACCCTTTATTTCCCTGTGACAAATAAAGACCAAAAAACAAAATCAACCCTGGATCTGGAGACTATCAAAGGCCACGGTCAGGCTGTTTTAGTTGTTGATGATATTCTTGAACAAAGGGAAATTGCTTCCAGAATGCTGACCGCCATGAGGTATACGGTTGCATGTGTTGCCACAGGTGAAGAGAGTCTTGAGTATATAAAAACCAACCCTGTTGATCTGATCATACTTGATATGGTTCTGGGGCCCGGTTTTGACGGACTTGATACCTATAAGGAAATACAAAAATTATACCCGCACCAAAAAGTCATCATTGTCAGTGGTTCATCTAAATCTGACCGGATTAAAGAAGCGCTGCAACTGGGCGCTTGCCAATATATTAAAAAACCGTATTCTTTAAAAACCATTGGACTTGCCATACATCGGGAAATGGACAGATCAGAAAGTATTCAGGGGTAACACGGACAGCGTCTTTCAGCCGGGGTCAGTCTTTATTACTTTTTTTTGGGTTTGCCTGCCCACTTCATCAAACGACTAAAAGCTCTTCCTGGGTAGCAATCTGATCCCTGCCCTTGTTCTTGGCAAGATACAGGGCATCATCGGCTCGTTTTATAAGCGCTTCTTCAGGTTCATTGAGTTTATATAAGGCAATTCCCATGGAAACGGTTATCTTTCCCATGCTTTCTCCGGATTCTTTTAGTTTCCATTCTTTTGTGGACAGGGCCTTTCTAATCTTTTGCCCCACAGCTTTTGCACCCTCAATTCCTGTTTCAGGCAACAGGATTAAAAACTCTTCTCCCCCGTATCTTGCAGCAATATCGTTTTTTCTTAAATACTCTTTGAGCAGATGCGCAATACTTTTTAAAAGACTGTCTCCCACAAGGTGTCCAAAGGTATCGTTTACCCGTTTAAAATGATCGATATCCACCATAATAATGGTGAATGGGGCATCATTCTGTTTGGCCCGGATTCTTTCCAATTCAAACTTTTTTTCAAGTCCTCTTCTGTTGATTAATGAGGTAAGGGTATCTGTCTGTGCTTCCTGCTGTGATTTTTCCAGTTCCTGCTGCAGCTGTTTTAAATCCTCAGAAGATATTTTCATCCTGGTTTGAAGTCTTTTCCCTGAATTGACAAGTTCTTTGGTTTCAATGAGCATCTGGTCAACAATATTTTTTATTTCATTATAATCATGGACTTCGCTAACTTGAGCCGCCAGATCTCCCAGGTTTTTCCCGTGTCCGGCAAGATCGCCTTCGGTTTCAGAAACATGGCTGACAATATCTTTTAACATCAGAGAAATTTTGGTTAAAAGCCTGGAGATGACAATTCTGTCGCCATCTGCCACATACTTTTGATACAGGCTTTCTACTTTTCCGCTGCTAAGGGGTTTTGCATTTTCAACAGACTGATCAATGGCCCTTTTGAGTTTCATGTTTTTGCCGGACACATACTCGTACCAGACCGTATAATTAACCGGGTTGGCAGGCAGATTGTATTTTGCAATATAATTTAAAGCCAGTCTTAAATATTCCCCTGCCTTGGTTCTTTCTTCCATATAATTCATATGCCACCTACATTAAATCATGTTTCTTTTGGCTGTCTTTTTTCACAGAAACACCCCACTGTGTCAACCCGTTACCGGATTAAGGGCAACATTTTTTCCCCAATTGACCACAGCCTGCTGCGACTGACCTGCCTTTAGTCCAGCGCTTAATTACAAAAATACCTTTGTCTGTCAATACATCCGCAAACCTGTGCATATCATCGTCACAAGACGATTCATAATTAAACCCGGCCACAGGATTGTAGGGAATCAAATTCAGCCTGACAGGCAAAGGTTTAATATATTCAGCTAGCTTTATAGCATCCTTTTGGGAATCATTTAAACCTTTAATTAAAATATATTCAAATAGAAAACACCCTCGTTTGGGCAAAACAAAATTTTCCAACGCTTTTTTAAGTTGTTGTAAAGGAGCGTTTCTGTTTACCGGCATCAGCCAGGAGCGTGTCTGGTCATCAGGGGTGTTGATGGAGACTGCAAGCCGTAATCCCATCATTTTAAGACTTGCAAGCTTTTCAATGCCGCCTGTCAGACCGGCAGTGGAAATAGTGATATGCCGAAGGGAAATATCAAATCCTTTTTGCTCATTCATGATCCGGATCGCCCGTATGACAGGGTCAAAATTATCAAAAGGTTCCCCCATGCCCATAAATACAATATTTTTAATTTTCTCTTTTAGAAAAAATCTTGCATTGAACAACTGGCCTGTAATTTCCGCAACCCTAAGGTTTCTTTTAAATCCCATTTTAGCTGTTTCACAAAACCTGCACCCCATCCTGCATCCCACCTGGCTGGAGACACACAAGGTTTGATGGTTGGTCATGGGAATGATAACCGACTCTATTTTCTGTCCATCTGAAAGTTGGGTGATAAACTTGATCAAATTATTCTCTTTAATCGTTTCAATCACCATTCCCGGTGTCAGTGTAATTTTATTTTTTATCTTTTCGGCAAAAACAGGTGACATTACAAACTCTTTTGCAGTATCAAACCTTTTGTTTCCGGATTTTAAAATTTCCCGATAAAGAGCGGATGCGTGATACTGACCTTTACCAAAATCTCGCTCTAATCGACCGGTTAACTCATCCAGCTGTAGTTCTAAAATTTCCATTCCATTACTTAACTTTAATTCTTTCAATTTGTAAGCCCATTAAATATCAGATATAGCCTGGTATTTCCATGCATAAATCATCGACGAGAGAATCATGTAATTCCCCTGAGATTGATTAAACTATACTTTAAAATTACTCAGGACTTTTTTTAACTGGCTTGCGAACTCTGTCAGTTTTAACACATTATCGGTCACTTTTTGGCTGCTCTCGGCAACCCGGGTGGAATTCTCATTCACATTTGCAATATCGACTGCAATATTACCCGATGCGATGGATGAATCTGAAATATGACTGTTTGTTTCATGTATACCCTCTGCTGCCTGGGCAATATTCCGGGCAATTTCCTTTGACATTGCGGATTGTTCTTCAACAGCACTTGCAATGGACGATACAATTGAATTTACATCATTGATGACTTTTGATATCTCTTCAATCTCAACAACTGTTCCATCGGTAGAATTTTGTATCCTGTCTATCTTTATTTTAATATTTTTTGCCGCTTCTGCCGTTTGATAGGCAAGAGTCTTGATCTCGTTTGCAACGACTGCAAATCCTTTTCCTGCCTCTCCTGCACGGGCGGCTTCAATGGTTGCGTTCAACGCCAGAAGATTGGTCTGTTCTGAAATCTCACCAATCACATCCGTGACCTGCCCGATCTCCCTCGCATCAACCCCCAGTTCATTTACTTTTTCCGAAGTGCTTTTGGCTTTTGCCACAGCCTTTTCTGTAATCGTGCGGGCCTGGCCTGTATTTTTTGCAATTTCATTGACCGTGGCATTCATTTCTTCCATGGCTGCGGATACGGTGTCCAGGTTGGATGAGGATTCTTCAGAAAGAGCAGCTACTGAAGAAAGCCGCTGGTTCATTTCTTCTGATGCAGTGGAAACCGCATTGGACTTGTCAGACATCTCCTGTGCATGGTGTTTAAGTTCCTGGGACACACCGGATAACTCAGAAGACGTCTCAGTAAGTGTCACAACACCTTTTGTAATATCCCTGAAAATCGATGCAAGGCTTGATACCATTTTGTTTATTGCCTTTGCCATGGTACCGATTTCATCTTTCCGGCTGATTTCAAGGGATTTTGTAAAATCACCGTCAGACACAATTTTTGTAAATTGAGCCGCTTTAATCACTGGTTTTGTCACAATCCCTGAAAAGACAACCCCCAGAACAACCGCGGCAATAATCCCCAGAACTGTTGCAATCAAGGTAATTTTAACCGCCATGGCCTTGGTTTCCTGAGCCTCTTTTTCTGCCTGGGCGATTACCGCCTGTGAGATTTTAACTACTTTATTTAACTCTTTATCCAATTGGGTACCAATGGCCATTGTCTTTTCATCAATAGTGTCCAATAAATTATAATCATAAGGTTCTGCAGACAGCTTTTTATTCACCTGATCATAAATCACTTTAAAACTTGGGAGAAAATTTTTCAAATGATACTCAGCCGAAAGATTGACGATTTCTCGCAATTTCTGATCCTTGGCAGGAAATATGGTTCCTGAATCAAGTGTTGCGCCGTTTAAAATGGCAGTCTTAAACTGATCAAACTGTTTGGTAAAAACTTCATGCACTTTCCATGTCTCTGCAAGTTCATCCGTATCCAATGCAGCCATCAGCTTCATGACAACCATAAGATCCTGACTTACCACAAGCTTCATGTTGATAGCAGATTGAATCAGAGGGGTGGATTCAATAACGACTTTAAACTTGTTTTCCAACTTTTTCATACCGATATAGCCGGTAACACCAACAATGGCAGTAATAAAAGCAATACAAAGAAATGCCAGCATGTTTTTTGAGCGAAGGGTAAATAATTGATTCATTTTCTCTCCATTTTTGCGCAGGTTATTCAATCTATAACCTATCCATTATAGATTGATCGTTACACCAACTGCCCATTTGGATTCTTTGTATCTGAAACATAAAATAATGTCAAACTCGTAGGCCAAGACGAACCGATACAATTGATCGGCAAAACAATTGAGGGGTATTTCAAATCCAGCCTCTTTTGTTAAGAATCATATTGTTTCAAAGGTCTGTGGTGCTTTTGCAACGATAGTCCTATTTTGTAATAAAAACAGGGCAGTCTGATTTATGAAGCACCTGGTGAGCTACACTGCCAAGAAACAATCCTGCGAAATCCGTGACCCCTCTTGATCCCATAACAATCAGGTCTATTTTCTCAATTTTTGCGACCTCAGGTATTCTATTTCCAGGCGCTCCTTCAAGAATGCGCACTTCAAACTTTAATTCGCTGTGTTCAAGCAGTTTAATAAATCGCTCTACAAGCTGTTCAGATGCTTTGTTAATATCATTAACCGCCTGCTGAAAATAGGGTTCTGCCAAAACAATGGGAAACCGGTCATGGCAATGCAGCAGGATGATCTGAGCATCCAGCAGCTTTGCGAGTTCAATGGCATGTTTGGTTGAGTTAATTGAATGTCCCGATCCATCCACCGGGTTTAGTATTTTTTTAATATTCATGACATTCTCCTTTCCAGCCTGTTTTATTACAGGCTGACATTGCATGTTATTATTTTTTAAACACCCTTTGCAAAATGGACAACAATATTTGTGAACATATCGCCGGTTCAACAGGCACGCTGAGCCACATCGTCAAAGAAAACAAAGAATAGAAAAATGAAATTCAGGTTATCATTCTTAAGAAAAAAGACAACATCACAATTAGATCTATCTGAATATGGTTTAAACATACTATTTTTCTGACAAATAGTCACTTAATTTATTAAGAAATTAAAGAAAATATTGACAAATTCCTACCACAATGTGATAGTTTGCTTTTATTAAAACCAATTGTAAGACTAAAGGGAATGATCATGAGTAAAAAAAGGACCTATCATTTTGAGACAAGAGCGATTCATGAAGGGTTAAAAGACGCACCCTGGCAAGGCGCAACTCTCCCGCCTATTTTTCAGACCGCTGCCCATTACCATGAGAGCGCGGACAGCTTAAGCAAAACATTTGCCGGCCAGACCCAGGACCATATTTATATGCGGTTGAGCAATCCGACAAGCCGGTTCCTTGAACAGAAACTGGCCTCTCTTGAATCCGGAGCTGGTGCTGTGGTGACCGGTTCCGGCATGGCAGCCATTAACAATGCCTGCATGACACTGCTTCGTTCAGGGGATGAATTTGTTGCCAGCAAAACCCTTTTTATGTCCTCTTATACGCTTTTTACAACTATTTTTAAAAAATACGGGATTATTGTAAAACTCGTTGATCCGTTAAACCTTGATGATATTGAACAGGCCGTCAATGAAAAAACCCGGTTTGTCTATATGGAAACCATTACCAACCCGGGCATGGAAATTGCCGATATCTCAAGCATCGCCGATATTGCCCATGCCAAAAGCGTACCGCTTTTAATTGATAATACCCTGGCCTCTCCCTGGCTTTGCAGACCCATTGAACTTGGGGCGGATATTGTATTGCATTCAACAACAAAATATCTTTCCGGCCATGGCGCTGCTTTGGGCGGTGTGGTGGTGGATGCCGGGAAGTTTAACTGGGACCAGGAAAAATTTTCTGATTTTGCGCCTTTTGTTGCGCAAAAAGGCAATCTTGCATTTCTCCACAAACTGTTCAAGGAATATCATGTCAATTTTGGAACCACGCCTGCACCGTTTCATTCTTTTCTGACGGCCATTGGACTGAACACGTTGGGCCTTCGCATGGAACGACATATGAAAAATGCCATAACCATTGCCGATTTTCTGAAAAAACAGCCAAAAGTTGAATGGGTTAATTTCCCGGGATTCGAGGATCATAACTGCCATGAAATTGCCAAAACACAGTTTTGCGGCAAAGGGTTTGGTGCCGTGCTCACTTTTGGTTTAAAGGACCAGGATGCCTGTTTCAGGTTTATTGATCATCTTGAAATGATTTTAAACCTGGCCAATCTGGGAGACTGCAAAACCTTGATTATTCATCCCTACTCATCCCAGTACATTTCCTTTCCCCCAGACCTTAAAAATCAACTTGCAGATCCCCAGCTGTTACGATTTTCCCTTGGAGTGGAACATGCCGAAGATATCTGCAATGATCTGGCCCAGGCACTGAAAGCAGTTTAGGAAGCGGTTCATCTGATGAGCGAGTATATTGATCAGGATCAGGCAGGAGTCAGCGTGGGGATTGTTGAGAAATGCTTCTTTACCTTTGCCGCACCACCGGACCGGCTGAAACTTGAAAGTGGTGCCAGTATCGGTCCTGTGACCATTGCCTATGAAACCTGCGGCACCTTGAACCCTGAGAAAAGCAATGTTATTCTTGTGCTCCACGCACTTTCAGGAGATTCCCACATGGCAGGGTATTATGACCCTAAAGATGCCAAACCGGGCTGGTGGGATATCATGGTGGGCCCTGGAAAAGGGATTGATACGGATAAGTATTTTGTAATTTGCTCCAATATTATCGGTTCCTGCGCCGGATCGACAGGTCCTGCATCCATAAACCCTGAAACAAACAAAGCCTATGGAACCTCTTTTCCCCTGATAACCATTGGTGATATGGTTGAAGCCCAAAAGGCCCTGATGGATTATCTGGGAATCAGCACTTTGCTGTCACTGATTGGCGGATCCGTCGGGGGCATGCAGGTGCTTGAATGGTGTGTCCGGTATCCGGATATGGTAACATCTGCCATCCCTCTTGCGACAACCACGCGGCATTCGGCTCTGGCAATTGCGTTTAATGAGGTTGCACGCCAGGCGATCATGGCGGATCCAAACTGGAACCAGGGACATTACTATTCAGGCAAAAAACCGGATATGGGTCTTGCCATTGCAAGGATGATCGGACACATCACATATCTTTCCGATGAATCCATGCGGTTGAAATTCGGGCGCAAGCTTCAAAACAGATCTGCCTTAAGCTTTGAATTCGGTGCCGAATTCCAGGTGGAAAGCTATCTTCAGCATCAGGGCAACAAGTTTATCGAACGTTTTGATGCCAATTCCTTTCTGTATATTACCAAGGCTGCCGATTATTTTGATCTGGCAGTTCAATACGGGTCCGGGTCTCTTGTAAAGGCCTTTTCACTATGCAAATCAAAATTTCTTGTGGTTTCTTATACGTCTGACTGGCTCTATCCCACATATCAGTCAAAAGAGATGGTCAAAGCCATGAAAAAGAACAACCTGGATGTCAGCTTTTGTGAAATCGATGCCCAGTGGGGACATGACGCATTTCTGCTTCCCAGCAACCGGCTTGACAATCTGATCAAAGGCTTTTTAAGGGGGGTATCCGATGAAACCTGACCATTTAAGATACGACTTAAAAATCATTGCCTCGTGGATCGAACCTGAATCCACAATATTAGGACTTGGCTGTGGAGAAGGAGATCTTCTTTTTTGGCTGAAAAAAGAAAAAAACGTCAAAGAACGCGGCATAGAGATTGAGGAATCAAAGGTTGTAAAATGTATTGAAAAAGGGCTCTCGGTTTTACAGGGAGATATTAATGAAGAAATTGAAGATTACCCGGACAATGCCTTTGACTATGCCATTTGTTCCCAGACCCTTCAGCAGGTCTATGAACCGTCAAGCCTGATCCATGCCATGATGCGGGTGGCAAAAATGGGGGTGGTCAGCTTTCCCAACTTCGGTCATATCAAGGTTAGGCTGCATCTGGCATTTGCCGGCAGCGCACCTGTAACAAAAGAGCTGCCCTATTCATGGTATGATACCCCCAATATAAGAGTCTTAAGCCTGAACGACTTTGAAAATTTCTCCAAACAGGTTGGATTCAAAATTTTGAAGAGAGCTGCTATTAATACGAAAAATAACCAGAAAGATGGCCAACTGGTCACCTTTTTTCCCAACCTGTTTGCCACCTATGGGATCTTTTTAATCGGCAAGGAATAAACATGGAAAATATTGACAAAAAACGCATGGAAAAGATCATTGAAATAAAACATAGGCTGGGTAACAAGCTTGTTATCCTGACCCATCATTATCAAAGAAAAGAGATTGTTGATCTCGGGGATCACAGAGGAGACTCCTTTGGGCTTTCTCAAAGGGCAGCAAAAGATGAGAATGCAGAATATATTATTTTTTGCGGTGTCCATTTTATGGCAGAAAGTGCCGCCATCCTTGCCAAAGATCACCAGACCGTACAAATCCCTGACATGAATGCCGGCTGCTGGATGGCGGATATGGCAGATTCCTACCAGGTTGAAAAGGCCTGGAATGAGGTGTCAGCCATTGTCGGAAAACAAAGGGTCACCCCACTGGTTTACATGAACTCTGATGCCTATATCAAAGCCCATTGCGGAAAAAACAACGGTGCGGTCTGCACCTCATCCAATGCTTTAAAAGCGTTTGAATGGGCATTAAGACAAAGAGAAAAAATCTTCTTTTTCCCGGATGAGCATCTGGGACGGAACACTGGTAACAGTCTCGGCATCCCGACAAATCAAATGAGGGTATGGGACCCTGAAAAGCCGTTGGGTGGAAACAGTGAATCCGACATAAAAAATACAAAAATTTTTTTATGGAAAGGATATTGCCTGGTTCACACTCGATTTACACCCCATGACATGGAAACCATGAGAAAAGACTTCCCTGATGCAAAAATTGTTGTGCACCCTGAATGCACCCAGGAAGTTGTCAAGGCTTCTGATGCCGTGGGGTCTACAAGTTTCATTGTCAGCTATGTGGCTGATGCTCCGCCAGGCGCAACCATTATCATTGGTACGGAAATCAACCTGATCAAACGACTTGCCATGGAGTATCCAAACAAAAGAATCCTTCCTTTAAAGGATTCTTTTTGTCCCAACATGAATAAAATCAATTTAAAAAACCTGTTAGCCTGTCTTGAAAATATTGGAAAGACAAACCTTGTAACTGTTGATGAATCCATAAAAAAGGATGCGTTGATTGCTCTTGAAAATATGTTGAGCCTGTAAATCATCCCTGATCAGCATAATTTTATATATTGGATGCAGGTGATTAGATGATAGCGCCGCCATTTGAACTCATCTGCCGCGCCCCTGTCCTCCTCTGCCACCCCCTTGTCCACCACGGCCGCCGCCATATCCGCTTTTGTTTCCATCCTGTCCGCTTCTGCCACCGCCTTGCCCGCCACGTCCTCCGCCGTTTCCGCTTCTGCCGCCACTATATCCACCTTTACTGCCGCGACTTTCAGTACGAGGACGGGCCTCATTGACTTTAAGCGCTCTTCCTTTTAACTCTTTGCCCTCTAAACCCTCTATTGCAGCCTGACCTTCAGCTTTAGAGTTCATCTCTACAAATCCAAATCCTTTTGATTGACCGGTTTGCTTGTCTTTTAAAATGGCGACGGATTCAACCTGCCCGAATGGCTCTAACGCCTGCCGCAAGTCTTCTTCAGTGACCTGATAAGACAAATTTCCTACATAAATCTTCATTCTGATCTCCTTTTGAAATAAATTGACAATCCTGCACAGCAACTAAAATTTATTCTATCGTTTTTTCCCGCGTATTGTGTAAAACCAACTGATTTAAGAACACTGGTTATCAAAAAAATATGGGAAGGGTACCAACAACATTTTTGGACGAAATGCCAGTTTCTTATGTGTAACACATTAAATATTCCTGATAAACAGAAATATGGATGTTTTCAGATTTTTTTTAGAATTTATATGCAACGATCCCGGTAAACTGATAAACATTCTTTATTGCCTGAAGCCGGGTTGTTGGATATAATCTTCTCACTATTTTTTTCGAATAAAGATGATCAACCGTTATTTTTTCTAAGGACAATTCATAGCTTTTTAAAAAGGAGTCGACATGAAATCATTTAACTGGAACCCGGGAAGCCTTCTTGAAATGTCTGGATACTACTGGAAAACCTGCACACTTCATACAGGTGTAAAACTTGATATTTTTACGGTTTTAGGGTCTCAGACCTTAACCTGTGATGAAATCAACAAAAAACTTAAGGTGGACAACCGTGGGCTCTCCATGCTTTTAAATGCTTTGTCGGCATTAGAGCTTCTTGAAAAAACAGATCAAAAATATGCCAATTCCCTGTCTGCCCAGACCTTTCTTTCAAAAGACTCACCTCAGTATATTGGTTTTATGATCCTTCACCATCATCATCTGATGGAATCCTGGCATAAGATGGACAAGGCCATTCTTGAAGGAAAACCCACCAGAAGCAGATCTTCTTTTTCCGATGAAGAACGGCGGGAAAGTTTTTTAATGGGCATGTTCAATATGGGTATGGCCATTGCTCCCAAGTTATCAAAAGAACTTGATCTTTCAGGCTGTAACCGGCTTCTGGATTTTGGTGGCGGCCCGGGAACCTTTGCCATTCATTTTTGCCTTGCCAACCCCGGATTAACCGCTTCTGTCTATGATCTTGAGACAACCCGTCCCTTTGCTGAAAAAACAATCCATAAATTTAATATATCAGACCGGGTCGATTTCATATCCGGAAATTTCATTGAAGACGACATAACCTGCCCCAAAGCCTTTGATTCGGCATGGCTCTCCCACATCCTTCACGGTGAAGGACCACAGCAGGCAGGCGACATCATTGGAAAAGCAGTTTTGGCCCTAAAGCCTGGCAGTAAAATTTTTATCCACGAATTTATCTTGAATGATCGTATGGACGGCCCGTTATTTCCAGCTCTTTTTTCCATTAATATGTATCTTGGCACACCCAAAGGACAGTCTTACAGTGAAACTGAGCTTTCGGGTATGCTCAAAAAAAACGGGATAAAAAACATAAAACGGCTTTCTTTTGAGGGGCCGACTCAATCGGGTATTTTAAGCGGTATCACCTCATAAAAAAAATACTGGATGTAACCTATGATGCAGGGTTGTCCAGTCCCGGGCGGCTGCATGATTTATTTATCCATTGTGAAGCCGGCACCCCTGGTGAATATAAATCAAAGGGAACAGGGCTTGAAATTGTATATGGATTTTCTTATTCCCCTTTTGGGACATGCATGATTGCCAATACCCAAAGAGGGTTTTGTGCACTGAAATTTGTAAGGGATAACACCAAAGAAGAACTTTGCCTATGGCTTCAGCACCAGTGGCCAAAGGCAGTTCTTAGGTTGGATAACAGCGCCATTCATAAAGTTTCCCAATCTGTTTTTCCATTTAAAAATCAATTGACCCGGGCACCGCTTCATCTTTATATCAAGGGCACCAACTTTCAGATAAAAGTCTGGGAAGCTGCCAAAAGGAACCCTATCCGAGGAAAGATTTGATTGTTGATATTCGATTGCCTATTAATGCTTGTTGAATATGTATTGACATTGCTAAAGTCATTTCTTATAGAAATTGAATAGAGTTGACCTAAAACTGGAGGAAGACCTCGTGGAAAATAAATTCATTATGACGGCATTTGGAAAAGACCGCCCCGGTGTTGTTGCCGAGATTGCCGAAATTATCTTTGAAAACAAATGCAACCTGGAAGATTCCAACATGGGAAGACTCGCGGATGAGTTCACCCTGATACTGCTGCTGGCAGGAAAGGGAGAGGATCTCCAGGAAAAACTGTCCAGGGACTGTAAACGCCTGGAAAGAGAAAAAGATATTTTTGTGTTTATCCGACCGCTGGAGTATCAAATACCTGAAACGAAAAACGGAAATTCCTATTTTACCATTGAAGTTGAAGGGATTGATCAAGCCGGGATTGTCTATAAAATCAGCAGACTGTTAGCAGATCAGGATATCAACATTGAAACGCTAAAGTCTCAAAAGAAATTTTCACCCAACAGCGGAACAGCGCTTTATTCAATGGAAATAAAAGCCAAACTTCCGGATTCGGTTTCAATGGCGGCATTGGATAAACGGCTTGATAATCTGGCCAATGAACTCAATGTAGACATTAATTTAAAATAATTTATTGATGTCACAGACCCATCAATTTTTGTTTAAGACCTGTGAGGCGCAAGGCGGTTTTATTATTATTCAGGGCCATTTCAAGGGCTTTTGAAGATCCCACAATAATCACCAGGCGTTTGCCGCGGGTCATGGCCGTATATAACAGATTTCTTTGCAGCAAGGGAAAATGGGCGGTTGTCAGTGCAATAATGACCGCTGCATATTCACTTCCCTGGGATTTGTGGACAGAGATGGTATAGGCCAGGGTGAGTTCATCCAAATCCAGAACATCATATTCTACAATACGGCCGTCATAATTTACCAGAACCTTGTTTTCAGTTTTAATGACATCGTGTACAATGCCGATGTCCCCGTTAAAGACATCTTTTTCATAATTATTCTTCAGATGCATGACCTTGTCGTTTTGTTTAAATGTCATGCCCCTTGCATCTATCCCGCCATCAGATTGATTTAATACCTTCTGGAGCTGCTGGTTCAAATTGATGGTGCCGGCTTCCCCTCTGTGCATGGGAGTTAAGACCTGTATTTCATCAATATGGGGAAAAGCCTTGGGTATCCTTTTTGAACAAAGTTCAAGGATGGTTTCCACTACTTTTTCAGGTCCATGATTTTCAATAAAATAAAATTCAGACAGCTCACCTGTTGCGGCTTTCTGGAAGTCCGGCATCTCTCCGTTTCTAATGCTGTGAGCATACATGATAATTGGGCTTTCCTTGGCCTGCCTGAATATCCTTGTCAGAGAAAAAACCTTTACCTGTTCAGAATCAATGATATCAGACAATACATTTCCAGGGCCCACAGAAGGAAGCTGGAAGGTGTCCCCGACAATAATAAGGGTTGCGCTTGCCGGCATGGCTTCAATGAGCCGGTACATCAGAAGGGTATCCACCATTGAGGTTTCATCCACAATAAACACATCCAGTTCAAGGGGGTTGGCAAAATTCTTGTCAAATGTCCCGCTTTCATGGTCAAAGCCTAATAGCTTGTGCAGGGTAAAAGCTTTTTTGCCTGTTACCTGTGAAATGCGCCTGGCAGCTCTTCCTGTGGGTGCACTTAATACTACTGTTAACTTCTGAAGGTTAAAAACTTCACACAAGGCCCGTATCAGAGTGGTTTTACCGGTTCCGGGCCCCCCTGTGATCACGACAATTTTTTCTTGCAATACCTTGTAGACAACATTCAACTGCTCTTTGGATAATTTAACGGCAAGTTTTGTCAGCACGGTTTCAAGAATCTGGTCTTTGCTCAGGTGAAGGGGAGTTCTGGGCATGGACAAAATGGCTTTTATCCTTGATGCGATTTTAGATTCAGCCCTGAAAAGCCTTGAAAGATAGATGTTTGTATTCTCTTTGCTGGTTTCTGTCTTTACTTCATCAAGCGCTTTTAATGATACCAGGGCCTGTTCAAACAACTCTGGTTCCACACCCGATAGTCTTGAACAGGTTTTGAACACGTCTTGTTTTATTCCATAGACATGCCCGTCCTGTTCCAAAGACAGTAGGCAATATATCAAACAAGCCTGAAGCCGGTTTTCATCCTCTTTTTTTCCACCGGATTTCATGGCAATCCGGTCTGCTGTGGTAAACCCTATTTCCGGGATATCTTTTGCAATGACATAAGGGTTGTGCTGTAAAATATCAAGGGCCCTTGATCCATAGGTTTGAAGAATAGCAGCAGCATGATGCACACTGACTCCATTTTCCTGGAGAAACTGAATAACCCTTCTGACTGCATGGTGCTTATTCCAGGCCTGTTCAATAAGTTTTTTCTTTGCAGTACCGATACCATGGATTTTTTCTAGCTTTTCAGGTTCATTTTCAATGATATCCAGGGTTGTTTCCTCAAAATGATCCACTATTTTATCGGCCAGGGATTTCCCGATACCCTTTATCATACCCGAGCCAAGATATTTACGGATGCCTGAAACCGTGGCAGGTAAAACAACCGTATACCCCTCTATTTTAAACTGATCCCCATACTTGGGATGGGAACCCCATCTTCCGAAAACCTCCAGGCTTTCACCCTCACCCACACCGGCCAGGTGTCCCACAATGGTAACAGGTTCACTGATTTTAGCGATCCGAAGTTTTGCAATGGTATAATGATTTTCCTGATTCTGATAGGTGAGTTTTTCTAAAATGCCTTTGATGGTGATCATTTAAGGCTTCACATTCTCAATGATCCAGCAGGCTGCTTCATATAAGTCCAAAGCAATATAATCCGGTGAAATACCTTTGCAGGAAAGCTCTTGTTGCGCTTTTGGGCCATTGCCGGTTTTGACCAGCACTGTTTTTGCACAACCGGCATTCAGCGCACATTCAATATCCTTGGCACTGTCTCCTACCAGACAGGACTGATCAAGGGAAATCTGGTATTTTTTTTGAGCATCAAGAATTAATCCTGGGTTTGGCTTTCTACAGGAACAATTTTCCCGGGGGGTATGGGGACAAAAAAAAATATCTTTAATCTTCCCACCTGCTTTTTTAACCCCCACCTTCATTTTTTGAAAAATAGCATCCAGTGTTTCCTGGGTGATCATCTTTCTGCCGATCACAGACTGGTTGGTGATCACAATAACATCAAACCCCTTTTGGGTGAGAAGAGCTATCGCTTCAGGACTTCTGGGGATAAATTCAAATTCCGACCGGCTTTTTATATAATCAGGAGAATCCATATTAATAACCCCGTCCCGATCTATAAAAACGATATGTTCCATGATTTGCTTTCTTTATTCTGCAACGGCAAAGGTGCTGCCAAAGCCCTGGGCCGAAATTTTTTCACTGAACCCTATGGCATCCTTTAAATTTGTAAACCTGCCGATTCTTACTCTGAAGAACGTCCCTCTGTCATCTGTAAATGTAGCAATATGGGCATTTTGATGAGTTTTTGATAAATCCTGCCGATATTTTTCTGCATTGGCTTTGACCTGAAATGCCCCCACTTGTACCGTGAAGTTACCTTTCCAGTAATCAACCGGCTTAAAGGCAATGGGATCTTTTGTTTTCTGGGAATATGATGTGGCTCTTCCAAGGGCCGTCACCCTTACTTTTGCCGTTCCAGGACCGACAATCCCGATACGGTTTGCCCCTGTGTAAGACAGATCAATGATTCTGCCGGAGACAAAAGGACCGCGATCATTGATCCTTACTACAATCTTTTTGTTGTTTTCAAGATTATGAACACTGACCCAGGTATCCATGGGCAGGGTTTTATGTGCTGCCGTCATGGCATACATGTTGTAAATTTCACCATTGGACGTCTTTCTGCCATGAAATTTTCTGCCGTACCAGGATGAAATTCCTGTCTGGACAAACCCGTCTGCGCTGTCAATGGGTGTATACCGAACCCCGTCTATTTTATAAGGCTTTTGAGTAGCAACCTTTTTTTGACCTGAAGATGGTGGCGGACTTGTCTGATCGGTTGATGATTTTGGCGGCGGAATATGGGCGGGTTCATATGGGATGCCATTAGAGGTTGAACATCCGAGAAAAGCCAGTGAAAACAGTATCAGGATCTGGGTTCTGAACTTCAAAAAAATACCCCGCAATTTCTAAGATTATCAGTCAAGTGCCAAAGCCAATACATTTTCCATTCGATCAGTAAAATGAAATTCAATGGAATTTTTTATATAATCCGGCACATCCTCCATATCTTTTTGATTCCACAACGGCAGGATAATGGTTTTGATTCCTGCCCGGTGCGCTGCAATCACCTTTTCCTTGATCCCCCCCACAGGCAAAACTTCGCCACGAAGGGTAATCTCGCCGGTCATGGCCAGCCTCTTTTTCACCCGCCGGCCCGTCATCAGAGACGTCAGACAGGTCAACATGGCCACTCCGGCGGATGGGCCATCCTTGGGAATCGATCCTTCAGGCACATGGATATGGAGATCATGGTTACTGAAAAAGGAGTCATCCACATTTAATTTTTTGGCATTGGCCCGGATAAAACTCAGTGACGTGCTGGCGGATTCCTTCATGATATCTCCAAGCTGCCCGGTTAACGCAAGGCCTTTCCCGCCTTTCATGGCCACAGCTTCTATAAAAAGAATCTCACCGCCATAAGGGGTCCAGGCAAGCCCGACAACAACCCCGGGATTTTCTATTCTCAGGGTCTGATCCGGCATATTGGAGGCAGGGCCTAAATATTCATGGAGATCTTTTTGACCCACAACAATATTTTTAGATTCTCCTTCGGCAACCTTGCTTGCAATTCCCCTGCATACCGATCCGATATGTCGTTCCAGGTTTCTTAAACCCGATTCCCTTGTATATCCTGAAATAATCTTTTTAACCGCACCAGACGTGATTTTTATATGGGTTGAGGTAAGACCGTTGGCTTCTCTTTGTCTGGGAATCAGATACCGGGTGGCAATTTTTAATTTTTCCTCTTCCGTATACCCGTTCAATTCCAGAACTTCCATTCTGTCCCGCAGCGGTGCCGGAATGGTATGAAGCACATTTGCCGTGGTTAAGAACATCACATCGGAAAGATCAAAGGGAACATCCAGGTAATGATCGGAAAACGAAAAATTCTGTTCCGGATCCAGGACTTCCAGAAGTGCGGAAGAGGGATCTCCATGATAAGAAGAATCCACTTTGTCTATCTCATCCAGCATGAAGACCGGATTTTTAGTCCCGGCTTTTCTCAAGCATTGAATAATTCTTCCCGGAAGCGCACCCACATAGGTTCTCCTGTGACCCCTGATTTCAGCCTCATCCCGGACCCCTCCCAAGGCAATCCTGACAAACTGTCTGCCAAGGGCTTTGGCAATGGATCTGCCAAGAGATGTTTTCCCGGTTCCCGGGGGGCCTGAAAAACAAAGGATCGGGCCCTTGGAATCATTTTTCAGTTTTCGAACAGCCAGATATTCTAGAATTCTCTTTTTTGGTTTCTCAAGACCATAATGGTCATTGTTCAGTATTCTTCTTGCTTCCTTAATATCGAGTTTATCTTCCGAGCTCTCATTCCATGGCAATGATGTCAGCCAGTCAAGATAAGTAGACGCCACGATATATTCAGAAGAAGACGGATGCATACGCGACAGTCTCTGTAATTCCCTTTCCGCTTCTTTCTGAGCTTCTTCCGGCAGGCCTTTTTCTTCAATTTTAGCCCTGTAATCCTTTATCTCAACACTTTCATCCTCTGTTTCGCCCAGTTCTTCTTTTATGGCTTTGAGCTGCTGGCGAAGATAGTATTCCCGCTGCCGCTTATCCATATCTTCTCTGACCTGGCTCTGTATTCTGGAGCCCATTTCAAGAATTTCCAATTGATCATTGACCAGCCGGGTCACTTTTTTCAAGCGTTTATTGACATCCAGAAGCTCGATCACCTTCTGCTTTTCTTTGACAGGCGCATTAATGGTTGAAGCCACCATATCAGCAAGAACATTGGGTTCCTGCAATGATTTGATCATATGGCCCATTTCTGAAGGAAGCCCGGGAGACAATTCTACAATTTTCTCATATTGTTCAACAATATTGGCCATTAAGGCCCTGTTTTCTTTGTTCCGGTCGGCATTTTTATTTTCCATGACATCGATTTCAGCCTGCATATACTTTTTATCCAGAAGAAACCGTTTGACCCTGAACCGGTCCAGGCCCTGTATTAATAGCTGGGCCTTATCATCATCCATTTTAGACATCTTTAAAATAATCGCCACCGTACCGATCCTGTGAAGATCATCAGCCGTATGTCTGGAGTCCAGATCCGATCTCTTGGACAACAGCAGCCCCAGCATCCGGTTTCCGGCCATGGCCTCGTCAATCAGCTCAACGGCTTCATGCTGGATCAATACCAGGGGCAGCACCATTTTCGGGAAAAGATTGGTGTCAACAATGGGAAGAATGGGAATGATGTTCGGGATGTTATCTGATGTTATATTACGTGAGGGATGTCTGAGATCATCCATTATTGTCTGGTTCCTTTTGGAATCTGAGACTTATGTGAAATCCATGGAAACATTTCGCTTGCTCTTAATATTTTTTCTATGCAGTTTTCCTAAAATAAGTTCTAAAAATCCATTGGAAAACTGGGCAGATACTTTTTCAACATCAATAACACTTGGCAGATACAGTACCCGCTCAAACTGTCCGAATTGAATTTCAGCAAGCCGGTAAGTTGCTGTCCGGTCAGGATGATTACTTTTTCTGTTTCCTGTTATCCTGACAGCTTTGTTGCTCACTTCAATAATAATGTCTTCTTTTTTTACACCAGCTATCTCAGCCTGGATAACGATCTCGGTTCTGGTTTCAAATATGTCCATCTGGGGCTTCCAGATCCTTTTTGAAAAACAGAACATAGGATTGACAGATTGAAACATCTCTTCAAAAGATTTTTCTTCTGTAGCATGTGTCTCAATATTATCCCCAAACCGAATTTCTATATGTTTCATATAAAACTCCTGATGATGCCGTCAAATCAGATCATCTGATGATCTGACAAAGATACCATTTGAGTCAGATGTTGTAAAGCCGTATTCAAAAAAAGCCGTGATCAAAAATAATGCCCACATGCACGGCCAGATTATTGAGGGAAATGGCGGAATGATTTAAAGCAGAATAACCCAAAAGGTAATGGCACATGAGACCGACATCGTAACGATAATGATAAACACGCTTAGCAACAAATCCGATGATATCAATTTCATTTGCGAATCCTCCATCAGGGCTAAAACCCTTTTTCAAAGGCTATCTAAAAATACTTTGTCGGCTTTCTTTTAACAATTTAAGACATTCAAATTATGTGCCAAAAATAACGGGACGCTTAAATTTATCGAATCTTACCTGGTATCAATGATTAAAGGACGTTGCACCAATACATCTGAAATCAAAAATATATTTATTTATGAGAAAAACATTTCACATTTTATGCAAAAATACTTCCTATGAACTATATGGAATAATGATGTGTCAGCGTTTATCCAGAATTTTTCGAAGGGCTCTTGCAAACTCATTCAAGGAGAACGGTTTTTGAATAAACCCGTGGCAGCCCTTGTTTAAAAAACCTTCAATTTTATCATCAACTGCATAGCCGGTAGATATAAGTATCCTGGCATCCTCCTGAATGCTTTTTATCTCTGAAAATGCCTGCTTCCCATTCATTTTCGGCATAATTAAATCAAGAACGACCAAAGAAATTTCATCTTTGTATAGCCTGAATATTTCGACCGCCTCTAACCCGTTTCTTGCAATAAGGGGTTTATACCCCAGTTTTTCCAAAAAATTTTTACCCACATTGATGATTTCTTCCTCATCATCCACCAGCAGAACAGTTTCAGATCCTTTTTGCATATGTTCAAAAGGTTTCAATTCCTCGTTTATTTTTTTAACCAGGATATTGTTGGATGCCGGCAGGCAGACATGAAAACTTGCACCTTTTCCTTTTTCACTGTCAACCAGAATAAAGCCGCCATGATTTTTTACGATTCCAAAAACAGTGGACAGGCCGAGTCCTCTTCCCTTTTTATCGCTGATTTCTTTTGTAGAGAAAAACGGGTCAAAAATCTTTTTCTGGGTTTCCATATCCATACCAATGCCCGTATCTTTTATGGTCACCTTAATATACCGGCCCGGTTGAATCTCAAAAGGATAATCATGATCTTCTTTGATAAACATATTTTGAGTCGTCACAAAAATATCACCCTGTTCCGGCATGGCCTGGGAGGCATTAATTATCAGGTTTAAAAACACCTGTTCAAGCTGGGATTGATCTGCATCTACAATATGGAGTTTTTCTTCATATGCTTCATGGATAAGGATATCTTTCCGTGTCGGCTTAAAAATATTTAACGCCAGGGCAACCAGTTCGTTTATATTCAATGCTGTAATCTGATATTTGCCTCCCCTTGCAAATCCGAGCAACCGGCTGGTAAGCTCTGCTGCGGTTTTCACGAGCCGGCCGATATGCTTGGTATGCGCTGCAACTTTTTCAGTGGCAGTCATGTCTATCTGCATGAGGGATAAATGTCCCTGAATTCCCATTAAAATATTGTTAAAATCATGGGATATCCCGCCAGCCAGGACCCCAATGGCTTCCATTTTCTGGGCTTGCTGAAGCTGAATCTGAAGCAACTTCAACTCTGAAGTATCTGTAATGACGACTATAATCCCTTTTGATGCATCTTTTTTATCGAGTCTTGAAGCCCTTACCCCGCAGTCAAATATTGTACCGTCTTTTCGAACCAGTCTTGTTTCAACCAGACCATTGCCATACCTGTCCACACTGGAATACAGAACACTTCCGACCCTGTCATACTCTTTTTGATCTGCATAAAGAATTCTGGTATTTTTCCCTTTCAAAGAATTGGGTTCATATCCAAGCATGGAATGAAAGATATCATTGGTCCAGCCAAGAACTCTGTTCTTTACAATTCCTATCCCTGCAGGGGAAAAGTCCAGTATGGTTTTCATTTCCTCAAAAGTTAAGGCCTGCATCTTTAAATCAAAGGAGTCTTCGGGAGCTGAGCAGCCTTTGGAATAGGTTGTAAAGCTGGTTTTATGATGTTGACCTTCCATTAAAAATCACCTTTTGATGGTTTCATAATTTGACGGCTTATCCACTTACTGATAAGTATAGCAAACTTTCTTTAATAATATAAGATAAGAAAACAATGAATATCCAAAAAAACACTAATTTTTTATTTAAATACTTTCCGGCACTGATAAGCGGTCTTCTTTTAACGCTCTCTTTTCCCAAAACAGGATTTTCATTCCTTGCTTTTTTTGCTCTGGTTCCCTTGCTTGTCTCCATCCGGCCCAGGACATCAAAAGCGTCTTTCTATAGCGGATTTACAGCTGGACTGGTCCATTTTTTAACCCTCATCTACTGGGTTATCCCGACCGTACATGTATATGGCGGACTGCATCCGATTCTTGCCGTTTCCACCCTCACGCTTTTATGTTTTTATCTTGCGCTTTATCCGGCAATTTTTGCTTTTCTTTTAAAGAAGTTGGATCCGGCATCCTGTTTTTCCCCTATATTAGCAGCCTGTCTCTGGACAGGCCTTGAGTTTATCAGAACCTATGCGTTCACCGGTTTTTCATGGGGAGGGCTGGGATACAGCCAGTATTTAAACCTTTCTTTGATCCAGATAGCCGATTTTTCAGGCGTTTATGGGGTATCATTTCTCATTGTTCTTGTAAACTATCTTCTGGCAGTTCTTTTTACAGGGATCAAAAAAAATCCAGGGGAAAAAAATTTCATCCCAATTTTTTATACGCTTCTTCTGATTGCGGGAACAGTTTTTTACGGTCACCAGAAAATAAAGGCTATAGATTCCCAGATTGAAACCGCTCAAAAAACAACCATTACAGTTGTTCAGGGCAATATTAAACAAGACTTAAAATGGACGCAAGAATTTAAGACCCGGACTGTTGAAAAATATATCCATCTTTCCAACACTCAATCAAAAAAACAACCGGATCTTGTTATTTGGCCGGAAACCGCCCTGCCGTTTTATTATGGCCATGACAGGCTGTTGTCGGAAAAGGTGGATCAATGTGTCCGGTCATTAAAAACAAATGTATTGATCGGCAGTCCTGCATTTGACTCTGACAAAACCCAGGTCAGATTTTATAACCGGGCCTACATGCTGAACCGGTTTTCTATTATTACAGGAACCTATGATAAAAACCACCTGGTGCCTTTTGGAGAATATGTCCCTCTGGGGGATTATCTGACTTTTTTAGGAAAAATCACTGCTCAGGCAGGAAATTTTTCCACAGGAGATACTACATTTGTCCCCCTTAAATTCAATGATCATAAAACCGGAGTGCTCATCTGCTTTGAAATTTTATTTCCATCCATTGCCGCCAAGTTTGTAAAAAACGGGGCAGATCTTCTTACTACCATTACCAACGATGCCTGGTTTGGATATACCTCAGCTGCTCAGCAGCATTTTTCCATTGCCGTGCTCCGGGCTGTTGAAAACCGCAGGGCCGTGGCAAGAGCAGCAAATACCGGAATCTCAGGTTTTATTGATCCCAAGGGAAAAATTCTGGAAACAACGGCTTTGTTCACAGACTGTGCGGTTACGCGACAAGTCCCTGTCCTGAACCGGATCAGTTTTTATACAGCCCATGGAGATGTTTTTGCCTTAAGCTCTATAGTTGCAATCTGCCTTGCTTTTATGTTAAAAGGTGTCAGAGAAAAGTTTTGGAGAAAAGCCTAGGAGAAATCAAAATGAGTATAGAACTAAAACAAACGATTCAATCCATCTATGCAAAAGCCGACAAACTCAAGGAGTATCTTTGACCTCCCTGTAAAACTGAACCGCCTTCGCGAACTTGAACATATTATTTCCAAAGAAGACTTCTGGAATGATGCAGACAAGGCAACCGATCTGTTAAAAGAAAGAACCATTCTTTCAAATCTCCTTGAAAACTGGGAAAGTATTTACAAAGATATTGAAGATGCAGAAATACTTCTCGAGCTTGCGCTTGAGGAGTCGGATAAAGAAAGTGAAATGGAAGTGGCAGGTCTTATATCCGTACTCGAAAAAAGAATAAAAAAATTCTCTGTGCAGATCACCCTTGACAGTGAGGACGATGCAAGAGATGCGCTTGTTTCCATCAACGCCGGTGCCGGTGGAACAGATTCGCAGGACTGGGCTGAAATGCTGTTTCGCATGTACACCCGATGGATGGATAAAAAAGGGTATAAATATCAGATCATCGATTATCAGCCTGGGGATGAGGCCGGGGTAAAAGGGGTAATGCTTCGAGTTTCAGGAGAAAACTGTTATGGTTTTATGAAAGTTGAATCCGGTGTCCATCGCCTTGTCAGGATTTCACCCTATAATGCCAGCGGGAAACGCCATACATCATTTGCATCCGTATTTGTCTATCCTGAAATCAAAGATGAAATAAAAATCGATATTGATGAGTCAGAGCTTAGAATTGATGTCTACAGGGCCAGTGGTGCGGGCGGACAGCATGTGAACAAGACCAGCAGTGCGGTCAGAATCACCCATCTTCCCACCGGTGTGGTCGTCCAGTGCCAGCAGGAGCCTTCCCAGCACCGGAACAAAGAAATTGCCTTTAAGGTTTTAAAATCAAGGCTTTACCAGCTGGAAAAGGATAAACAGGATAAAAAAATGCAAACCCTTCATGACGGGAAAGATGAGATTGCCTGGGGAAACCAGATCAGATCCTATGTACTTCACCCCTACCGGATGGTGAAGGATCATCGAACAGATTTTGAAGTCGGGGATGTTGACAGGGTCCTGAATGGCGATCTGGATCCATTTATAGAAGGAGTGTTGCTCTCATAAAAAAATGGATGCTTTGACCATCATTGAAAAGTTTTATTCTCCGGGTACAAAACTTTATCAGATCCTTATTGAGCACAGCCTTATTGTCACCCAAAAAAGCCTTGAAATTGCTCAAACCCAGAAGCACCTGAACCCGGATCTTGAATTTATCCAGAAAGCTGCCATGCTCCATGATATCGGTATATTTTTTACCCGGTCAGATGCCATTGGCTGCAGGGGCGACGCGCCATATATCTGTCATGGATACCTTGGCCGAAAGCTTCTGGATGAACAGGGCCTTCCCCCTGAATATGGTCTTGTGTGTGAACGGCATACCGGTGCCGGCATTACAAAAGAAAACATCCGGTCAAACAATCTTCCGTTGCCTCAGCGGGATATGGTGCCCATCAGTATTGAAGAAAAAATTATCTGCGTTGCAGATAAATATCACTCAAAAAATCCCAAAAATGCTGCAAAGAAAACCACCACCCTTCAAATCATTGAAGATCTTGGAAAGATAGACCAGGATCATGCAAAAAGGTTTTCAATCTGGGCAGAAGAATTCAAGATATAGCCTGTTTTTACCGGTCATAACTGCCGGCCAAATTTAATTGAATTTTTCGGAAGACTTATGCCAAGACTATCTTGAATATACTCACTGCCGGATGAACGAAACGGAATATAGGCAAGGCTGAATGATGTTAATTTCAGCCTTTCTTTTATCAGAATTTTCACGGTTTCTTCCTTGTTTGTACACAGATCCATAACAATAGGAACAACCGCCTGAAAGCCTTCCTCCAGCTGCAACCCAACCGGATGGAACCGGCATTTGGACAGCGCTCCAATCCGAGTCGGCACAATCTGCGCCAGAGTGATCTGCCTGCCGATTCTCAAAAACAGTTTGGGATTAATTTTAAATGCCGGGGTAAAAAAATATACCGGCTGTTTCCTGTGCTCCTCTCTGACCACCTTTGGAATATTGGCCATCTTTATCAACTGGGCATAGGTTGAGCAATTTAAGATCTGAAATTCAATCTCGAACCGCCAGAACGGCAGCAGCATCTCTGCATCTTCTGGTGTGCCATAACATTTGACCTTTATTTTTTTTAATGTCTTCTGATGGATCAACCAGAAGCATAGGCAGTTTTTACAGCACAGCACAAGGGAATCTGTTTCCCCTTCCAGATCCCACCCGCAGTCCGGGCATAGACTGGGCGTAAATTCAAGATGGTATGGCAATGATTTTCCATTTGATATAAACCCGGATACTTCCGTGGACGTGACTTTTCCTGATAACCCGTCATAACAAATCCCTTTGTCCTGGTAAAAGGGCATAAAAATAAGGCTCAGTATCTCTCCGATATGTATTTTTTTTTCACTGCCGCCTGCAATCTGTTTGAGGATATCTTTTCTGGAAACAGCAGGGGGAAGAAACGAACCTTCAATGCCTTTACGGACAAACTTGAGTTTCTGAGTCTGGGAACGAAGTCCCATGGATACAGGAAGACTTTTATCATCAACCGCCAGATAGGATTGGTCGATCACCTTGAATCCCGGCCATTTTTTTCCCAAACTGAATTCAATTCCCTTGAACCGCCAATAGGGTACATATGTTATCTGAAGCTTTGCAGGGATTTTTAACCGTGGTTCAATATAATAACACGGATAGGGCTGGGTATGAATAATATTGCAGGTTTTGCAGAAGCGGCACTGAATAATACATTCGGTTTCTTCTAAAACCACGGGTGCCCCACACTGGGGGCACTGCATATCTATCTGAAAATTATGTGTGCTCACCGCAGTTGTTACAATAGTTTGAGTTCATCAAATTATTTGCTCCGCATGCCTGGCAGACTTTTTCAGGTTTCTTTTTTTCAACCCTTGTCCCGCATTTGGGGCAAAACCGGGTACTCACAGATAAATTTTTCCCACAAGAAATACATTGCTCGATCACCATGATCTGGTGACCACAAAAAGGACAGAACCCGGCATCGTGAGGAATTGCCTGTTCACAGTCCGGACATTTCGGCCTGGATTCCCCGGAAGAGGACTCGACTGCGGCAGCTGCCTCCGTTATCTTGGAAACCATGGAAGGTACCATAAACCCAAGCCCCATGCCCATCCCTTGACCGGCCATCCCAGGATTTTCGGCTGCTTTTTCCATGGCAGCGGCTGCTTTCAATTGCATCAGCTTGTTCATGTCATCAAACAAACCCAGTGCACTGCGATCATCCATCAGTTTCTGCACTTCCTGGGGAGGGGTGATGGATGTGATAAACAGATCCGCAAGGCAAAGTCCGAATCGGCTGAATTCATCGGTCAAACTTTTTTGCAGTCCTTCTGCCCAGGCTTCATATTTTCCCGGAAGATCAAGGATGGTGTCAAGATTGTCTCCCATATAATCATTAAATCGTGAAACAATAACCTTACCCAGATAGGCCTCTATATCTGCTGTTGTAAATCTGGCCATGGTACCGATTAAAGAATTAATGAACAACAGCGGCTGAATGATCCGGATATTGAACATGCCAAAGGCCCGAAGGCGAATTAATCCAAGCTCACTGTCCTTGAATGCCACGGGATCACGGGTTCCCCACTTTAAATCCGGAAAAACCTTCATATTGATAAAATAAGCCTCTGCTCTCAACGGGCTGGACAGCCCCCAGGGGATGGACAAAATCTTGTTCAGGATTGGAATATTACCGGTTTTCAAGGTATACCGTCCAGGGCCAAATACGTGAATCGCTTTTCCATTATAAAAGAAAACACCAGCCTGGTTTTCCCGTACAATGATCTGGGCTCCGTATTTGATCTCACCAGACCCTTCTTCCGGCAGTCGCTGCAATATTTCCTGGCCTGTCTTATCAAACCACTCAAGAATTTCCAGAAATACAATATTCTGATGTCCCATATCCTTCTCCTGATTGTATTTGGTTTAAATCCTGCTTTTCTTGTATGCGGCAATTACCAAAAACTGTCAAGTCCTGTACATGGGTTTCCCTGTTTTTCAAATTTTTGGCTGAACAAAATTTTACAGTCTTATGCCGGGCAAATATTGTCAGTTGTGAAATGTCATCTTAGTCAGTGAAATAGCATTATTCAAAAAGGATATTTCGTTGACTGTTGAATTAAAAGACATGATATCACCTCTTTTAATTCATACTAAAATTATGTATACTAATTTTGTATTGTGAAATAAAGGGGTGATGCATTTTCCTGATTCATGCAGACTTGGCGCATAACTACAGCATTATGGCTTCGAACCCTGTTTCCTCTCTGTCAACCCGGCATCAACAAACCATTTTCACGGAATATTAATTTTTAAAAGGAGAAACCAGATGAATATTCATAAGATTGCCTTTTTTGAGGGGATTGATTCCATCGTCATTAAAGAGATTGAGACTGGCTGCTCTGCCAAATCATTTAATAAGGGGGAGACCATTTTTAAAAAAGGAGACCGGGCAGATTTTCTATATATTCTTGAACAAGGAGAGATTGATCTTGTCTTCCAGGAAAAGAACATGTCCCTTTTCAGCCTTAATCAGCCGGGTGAAGTGTTCGGCTGGTCATCTCTTGTTGAAAAAGGTGTGTTTACCTCAACCAGTATTTGCCGGTCTGCAACAACCGTCCAGCGAATTTCAAAAAAGAATATTGAAAAGATATTCAATCAATATCCTGAAGCGGCTGTAACCTTTTACAGACGGCTGGGCAGTATTTTTTCCAAAAGGATCTCAAAAGTGTTTGAATAATTTTTATCCGGTTTGGAACAAAATAGACGGCTCGATCAGCAAACAGGTGCATGAGGCTTTATGTAACTTGACAGCCCCGGCTAAAAATGTAATCCTTCCGCAAAAAAAAGGATAGCATTCACTGCACCTTGTATACATATACAATTATGGAAAAATGACTGCAAAAAATGAAGCTTTCAACAAAAACCAGATATGGTGCAAGAATATTGATCGAGCTTGCTCTGCAGTTAGATCAGGGGGCAGTTCAGGTCAGCAAAATTGCCTCCCGCCAGAAAATACCGGTTAAATATCTTGAACAGCTGCTTCGTACGCTGAAGCTTGCCGGGATCGTAAAGAGCGTGAGAGGACCAAAAGGCGGACACCTGCTGGCAAAGGATCCGGACAGTATCAGCCTGGGTCAGATTGTAAGACTTTTTGAGGGTCAAACCGACCTTGTGGATTGTATCAGTTTTCCTGAAAAATGTGACATGGCGTCCGAATGCCTGGTCCGGCATGCCTGGTATGATGCAACAACCGCACTCTACGAAAAACTTGACGGAATCAGTATTGCAGACCTGATTGACGACAATTGCAAAAAACCGCCCGGCCTGCCCGTGTGTCCTGTTAATTCCGATTAAACCTGTAACTGAAACAAAAGGGGTTTTAAAGGCCTGCAGCAGGAAATTTTTATATCTGCCGCAGACCTCTTTGTAATGGCTGCAGATGCTTTAAAGCGCCCCAAGAAAATTTTTAATCTGTTGAAGTGTTTCTGAATCGCTTTCCTTAATCATTTTCAGCAATTTTTCCTCGTCTGCTGTTGCCCCTTTGGTTGCCGCAGGACTTATTTCAGGTTCAACATCAAGTATTTCACAAATCGTATTTATAAGAACTTCAGGCGTAACAGGTTTTTCAATTGTCCGTCTTGGCTTGAGCCCGGAAGTGAAGGCATTGAAACTCTTAATATCTTCACTGGCAAACTCGTTACGGGCGTGGGCGGTAATAACGATTACCGGCAGCTTTGACCACTTTTCATTTTTTCTTAAGGTCCTGATCAGCTCGATACCGGATTTTCTGGGCATGACCATATCAAGGGTCATCAGATCCGGGATCTCTTTTTCAATTTTTTCAAGTGCATCCTGACCATCAACCGCTGATTCGACTATGAACCCGGCATCCTGGATACATGCAGTTAAAAAATTCCTTACATCAGGTTCATCATCCACAACAAGTATCTTTTTCTCAGAAGATTTACCCATAGCTTCTTCCTTTTATTCTTATTGTTTCCGCCAACTTCATGCCTGTCCTTCAGCGGGTTTGATCCGCCCCATGGCTTTTGTCAGCTCCATGAGAACACCCAATCCCTGGCTGATTTCGGGATTAAATCCCGCAGAGGCAAGTCCGAATATACCAATGCTCTTTGCATTTTCAAGTTCAACCTTGGCAGGAATCTGAGACAGTTTTTCCAAAAGATTAATTGCCTTGGGATCAGCAAGACTCTTGGCAAGTCCTAATATTGCAACAAGAGAATCACCCATTACTTCAATATCTTCAGGGGAATAGGCTGCTGCAATTTTAGACCGCAGATCTACTGTTGATTTTATTATCCTGAAAACTCCTTTTTGTTCCAGCTGATCCAGGTAGGCAATAATCTGGGGAACAGCTGATTTCATAAGGGGTTCCATATCCTTTATAAACTCTATAATACTGGCCATCTGTTTTAAGGCAAACACAAAATTTTGTGTGTTTCGTGCCGTCTCTTTCATCAGGGACAGAAAATCTTCAAGCTGAAAGCCGGATTCAATTTCAGTAAGCTGCTCAATAAACAGAGCCATGGCCTGATTAGAAAGAGGGATCAGATCATTTTTCAATTCTCCGATCTTCTGACTGGTTTTAATCAAAGGCTGGATCTGGGCTTCAATACGCTCCAGTTTTTCCAGTATTAACTCTTCATTTGTCATATCAGCCTCCTATTTTGTTTCAACTTTAGGCCAATGTTTTCCAGCCATCGCCATCTGAGGCTCAAGCGGCATATCCTGTCCTGACAGTAGAAGATTCCAGTATACCCATTTAAACATCATCTTACCCCAATAGTTGGTTGCACTCTCACCGACAAGGTCAAAGGGTCCAATGCCCGGGAACGGAAACTTTCCTGGAAGCGGTTCTGTTTTGTAATTAAAATCAAACAGAAAGGCTTTGTCGTAACCGGAAACAATAAAACAGGTTGAGTGGCCGTCAAAAGCAGGCTTGGGTTCTTTGCCGTCAATTTCAAGCAATATATTGTCTACAATAATGTCTGCTTCATAATGGGCAACTGAACCTGCTTTTGAGGTGGGGACATTTGTGGCATCACCCACAACATAAATATTTTCATATTTTTCAGCTTTGAGCGTATGATGATCTGTCAATACATATCCCATGCCGTCTCCCATTCCTGAATTTTCAACGTAATCTGCACCCAGGTTCGGCATGGTGGAGATAAACAGATCATAATTAATCTGTTCACCTCTTGCCGATTGAATATATTTTTCCTCTTTATTCACCACTTCAAGGTCAAAATTTGGTGTTACCATAATTTGTTTTTCTTCAGCAGTAGCAGTCATAACCTTGGTGGCGATGGGTTTTGTAAAAATTCCCGTGTTGGGAGTGACAAATTCAATTTCGATATTGTCCCTGCAGCCATTCTTGGCAAAAAACCAGTCCGCCATAAAAATGAATTCCATGGGGACAACCGGGCATTTATGCGGCATTTCAGCAATATTAAAAATCATTTTACCCTTATCAAAGTATTTCATCCTGTGATAAAGCGCCACAGCACTTTCCTGGGTAAAAAAGGTCTGCTCATTCGACTTCGGGTCAGGCTTCCAGTCCTCAAGTCCTTCGACCTCCTGTGGAACAGGCTGGCAACCTGTGGCAACGATCAGGTAATCATAGTTATATTTGCCTTTATTGCACTCAACTTCCCGTTTATCAGGATTCACACCCACAACTTCATCCAGTACAAAATTCACGCCTGAGGGGATAAAGTCCCGCTTGGGTTTCTCACAATCAGCTGCCGTATAAATACCAAATGGAATAAACAGCCAACCGGGCTGGTAATGATGCATTTCATCATTGTCAATAATGGTGATTTGCCAGTCACGGCCCAGATGTCGTCTCAGTTTGGCGGCGCACATGGTTCCGCCGGCACCAGATCCCAGTATTACGATCTTTTTCATTTACATCTCCTTGTTAACGGTTAAAATTTAGATTATTTTCCAAATTTCATTTACCCAAAAATTAATAAGTCTGAATTTCTCCAGAGTTTTTTAGTTGTATCTATGGACAGATCGGCTAAGGTGACTTTTTCCAGCCTGCTGTAAAAGGCTTCCCTGGCCTCATCCCACGCTTCTCTAATCAATGAATCCTGGTATTGTGAATATCCTTGACTATCCTTTACCGGCTCAACGGGTTCATATTCTTTTTCAAAAATACGGATAATTTGAGCCAGGGTAATTTTTTCAGGGTTTCTGGCCAGGCAATGCCCCCCTTTTCTACCCCGTTTACTTGTAACAAATCCGGCATCCTTGATGGGCCTGATAAGCTGTTCAAGATATTTGAGGGAAATATTCTGTCTGGCAGCAATATCACTCATTTGAACCACCCCGTTGCTTTGGTGCATGGCCAGGTCAAGCAATATTCGAACACTGTATCTGACTTGTGTTACAAGTTTCATAATTAAAATTTTATCATTGTAATATATATTAAATTAATCTATATCAGTTTAGTATGAATTAAATAATTTCTTACCTCTTGTCAAGGATAAAAACATGAAAACATGAAAAAAATGATCCTTAATTAAAACAAATACAGTATATTGTTCTTAATTATTTAATCACGTATGAGGGAATCGTTATGTTAAAACCAGCCCAGGACCTGAAAGCCTGGATTGAAAAAGAATTTTTCCATGCCGCCCCTGTGTTTATTGCCGCCCTGGACAGAGAGCTGAACATTATTTATGCCAATAAGGCATTTGAAGAAAGATTCGGGGAGTGGGAAGGCAAAAAATGCTTTGCTATCTATAAAAGACAAACTGCCATCTGTGAAAACTGTACAAGCCGACTTGTTTTTTCCACTGCCAAGACCTGCGTAAGCGAACAGACAGGTTTTGACAAAAACGGCCGACTGATTCACTATATCAAGTACACCGTGCCGGTTACAGATGAGAATGGACAAGTAAATTATCTTGTTGAAACCAGTACGGAAACCACCCGGTTCAAGGAGACGGAAAAAGAGTATAAGCTGCTTTTCGAACAGGTTCCCTGTAATGTCATCATCATTAACAGGCAGTTTCAAATCATCAGGGCCAATAAACGGGCAAAAGACATGATCAAAAACCTTCAAGGCGAATATTGTTATTCCGCTTTAAAGGCCAGGAAGGAAAAATGTCTGGAATGTACGGCCAGACAGACGTTTGAAGACGGAATGCAGCATACGGGCTATCATGTTTGGAACCTGACCGATGGAAGAACCGTCCATATGCATGTGATCACCATTCTGCTAAAGGGAGAAGAGGCAAGCCAGGATCTGGTCATGGAAATGGCCGTTGATATTTCAAAGACAGTAAAGCTCCAGGACAGACTGGAAGCGGCTCATAATTATCTGGAATCCCTTATCAATACCTCAATGGACGGCATTGTCGGAATCAGCCGGAGAGGAAAAATCGAGGTATTCAATACTGCAGCTCGAAATCTTTTTAACATTGATAAAGGACAGATTGTCTCTCTGGAAGATCTGAGCACCATGCTCCCAAAAGGATTCCTTGCAAGGGTATCAAAAGAGCGGGGTCATGTTTATCTTCCAGAAGCTCAATTAAAAAGAAGCAATGGAGATAAATTTTTCGGGCGACTAATTGGAAACAAGCTGAAAGATTCATATAAAAACCTTGGCATGGCATTTTCCGTCCATGACATCAGCCCGATTAAAAAGCTTGAAGAAGAAAAAATAGAAGCCGAACGAATGGCAATTGTCGGGCAGACGGTTGCAGGATTGGCCCATGGCATAAAAAATCTTATCAATGCCCTTGACGGCGGCATGTATTTTTTAACATCCGGTATTGGAAAAGGAGATATTAAAAGAGTTCACAAGGGAATTGAGACGTTGACAAGAAATATCGAGCGGATCAGGGGATTTTCAATGGCATTTTTAAATTACGCCAGATTCAGAGCCGTCACACCAAACGATTGCAATCCAGCCGATATTATCCGAGAAGTGTTAGAATCCTTTACAGTTAAGGCCCAGGAAAATAATATCAGCCTGACGTTTAAGATGGATCAAAAAATGGCGCCGGTTCCCCTTGACTATGAAAAAATTCATGAGGGTTTGACAAACCTTGTGAGCAATGCCTTTGATGCCTTTGCCGGCATCGAGGATGATAGAAAAAAAATCATCTCCGTAAATCTATTTGAAGAAGAAGGGGCTATTTTTATTGAAGTAACAGATACGGGATGCGGCATTGATGATGAACATCGAAAACGACTTTTTAACAAGTTTTTTACGACCAAGGGCCTTGAAGGGACAGGCCTTGGCCTCCTGATGACTAAAAAAATTGTTCAAGAGCATGGCGGTAAAATCAGTGTTTTCTCTAAAAAGGGGGAGGGGTCTGTTTTCCGAATACGTTTTTTGCGGGGAAGGCTTCCAAAACAAACAGCTTGAGTTCTTTTTAGTTTACCCGCCCGGGTTTAACAATCGTTTTCTGATTCTTTTGGGAAGTCTGCTGTTCAGGTTATCAGACAAAAATTGCTTGAATTCCAAAAGGACATCCCTTCTTCCTTCAAGACAATTGATTTCATGAACTGTCTTTTTTTTATCAGATATCAATACGCTTGTTTCATCCAGGCGAAGATCTAATTTTTCGTACAGATTCAGCAAATAAACATACGCCATATTTAATCCTGTGAGCAATTATTGATGATATTGATAG
>Ga0180009_10000634_pt1 | contig 46975 bp, 36 predicted proteins | sample OS_PC_MetaG_FD_123537 | JGI IMG/M metagenome (GOLD analysis project Ga0180009, IMG submission 123537) | Groundwater microbial communities from the Aspo Hard Rock Laboratory (HRL) deep subsurface site, Sweden - OS_PC_MetaG | ecosystem: Environmental > Aquatic > Deep subsurface > Groundwater...
GCCTGTCTCCTCTTGAAGTCACATGGTAAAGGGCGCCCGCAAATTCCAATCGTAAAGGTCTAGCCATGAATCGAGTATAGCGCAGAACGCCGAATGTTGTAATGTGAGAACTGACCCTGTTTGCTAATGTGAGAACTGACCCTGTTTGCGCAGTCCTTTGAATTTTCCAGACAGGGACTTTCACCCTGCAAGAAATGACAAGCTTCGCTTGTCGCACTAGACCTGACCCTGTTGCCCTGTTTGTTGTAGACCTGACCCCGTAGTTTGTTGATTTTTCAACTGTGAATCAAGGCATTGCGTCTTAAGTTGGCGCTTATGAGGCTAATGGGTGGCCCTGTCGTCTGCTAAATGTTTAAATTGATTTCATAGTCGATTGCAAATATCGAGCAGCTTCTAAATCAATTATTGCTTTATGACCATGACTCTCCAACATATGTAATAAATTAGCACCATTTAGTAATGTTAATGGCTTGCCTTTCGCAAACTCATAAGAGTCAGGACCATAGTCGGCAGTTGTTACTAGAATACCTTTATTTGCGCCTTCATTTAACACGGTTCCATACAAATCACGAACAGCAGAGACACCAACAGTTCTAGTATATCTTTTAGCCTGAATAACAATTTTTCCTCCTCTTATAGGGTCTGGATCAAATGCAATTGCGTCTACTCCATAGTCACGACTCGCTCTAGTAACATTACACTCACCTCCATATTTTTTGAATTCTTTATCGAATAGTTCTCTAATTAGATGTTCAAAATCCTCCCAGTCCATCGCGGCTAAATTTGTCAAATTATCAATATCTTCAGTGACACAAATACTATTTACAAACCGCTTGTCAGATTTATTAATTTGTAAAATGGGCGCGATAGGAGTAAGGCTATGCAATTGACTACTACAAATTCCTTTTAGCATTTTAAAACATGCTTTAGGATCAACTCTCGACAAGTTAATTGCTGTAAATTCATCTTTGTTTGCTTGTATTGATATAATACACCGTGATACTTCATTCCCATGTGCTTTATCAACAGAAGTAACCCACCCATTTAAAAAAATCGATTTAATAGCATTGCATTGATCGATACTAAAAAGCTCATGTAATGTTCTTAAAATAATTTGATAAACAACTTTATCATAAAGATCAGCCAATTCTTTTTTTGTTAAAATTGTTTCTTTAACTTCGTCTTTTGATGCAATATACTTAATATCTTTAACAGACGGTATATTGCTAGGCTCAGGTAGATGATAATCAACCACAAGTATTTTTTCATCAGACCTATAGTCTATATCAAATATTTTATTATAATTAATTGGATAAATTGATTGCTCTAAAATTTTTCTACAACATTCAATCACTGACTTATAGCTATAAATGCAGCGTTTTTTAGTGTTTCCAGATTTCAATATTTCTTCCAGCTGAATAAATGTATCTTTTATCTTGCGAGAAGATTCTTCTATTTGTAATTTTTTTTGTTCTTTTTCATTTTCTTTGATTTTTTCTTGTTGACTTTTTATTGCTAGAATTAGTTCTTTTTCCTGCTTTTTAAGCAATCTAATTTCTTCTTGGTAATATTTCCCTTTTTTACCATCACTAAATTTTTCAGATTCAACTCGAGAGATATGGCCTCGTACTCTATTTAATCTATCAGTTAGAATAGCTAATGCATCATCTTCTTCTTTATCATCAAAAATGTTAAAACTATCAAAAATATTAAAAGAGTCCATAAACTTTATTCTTCTTATGATCTTATTTTAAATAAAAAACAATACAGAAAAGGGGTAGGGTCCTGAGGTATCCCCACGAAATAACTAAATAAAACAATTTTTTGGCTGAAAATTGGTTGATAGATATATTGATTTTTTATCATCGTTCCTACGCTCTGCGTGGGAATGCATCCCGGGACGCTCTGCGTCCCGATAGGTCGATAATCCTAGCAACCAGACATTCTCTACAGTTTCTTAATACAATTGCCCGAGGCAGTCGACGCAGAGCGTCTAAAGCAGCATTCCCACGCAGAGCATGGGAACGAGCGTTTTGAGGGGATACCTCAGGGTCGGGTCACTTTTTATGGCTAATTGAAGCCGATGTTAAAAGCAAACCACCGCCTTTTGAAGCAACTGCCCAGCACAGCAACGGGGTCAGGTCTTGCACAGCAACGGGGTCAGGTCTTGCATTTTGCAAATACGTTCTTGCATAAGCGAGACTTAACGCAAATTACAAGACCTGACCCTATTTACGCTTAATCCTCGTTTTCATTTTTTCTCCGTGGTTTAGGTATTAGTTGTCATAACGCCCGGCTCACCAGCGCCCAAACCGGAGAGCTTTTTGTGGAAAAGTGAGCGCAGCGAAACCCACAAAAAGAACGTAGGTTTGGGCGTCTGCGTGGAGCCGTTTGTTAGTTTTTATTGCTAGGTTTTTCAGACGCCGGCGGTTTTACTTGTGGCATTGGAGGCGGATTTTTTGCCGGCTGAAGGCCTTTCTCCTCTACTAATGGCTGTAGGCGTTGATGGTCAGTTGTTGGTTTGTCATGGTTTGACATAAAGTCCCCTATACTGGATAGAAATTAGATAAGTATTCTGACGCCGATTGCTCAGCTTTTGCTTGCATTGTGTTATTTGTTGGTATAGTAGTTTGTATGTTTTTTTTTCAATGATTTTTGTTTAGCAGATCGAATCTCAAATCGGGCTTTATTGATTTCGGTTGGAGTTAATTCACCCTCAGATATCGCATGCCATTTGAACTCAGCTTGAATCATTAACTCCTCTAATTCATGAAGAAGCGATGTATAAGATTTTATTCTGCTTTTATAGGGAAGATAAGGGTTAACTGCGGAAATCACCTGAGAAAAAGCTATAATTCCAGCCCAAACCCACGACAAGTGATTCCAAATAACCCACGCCCCGATGCTAGAACTTGATGCTATCGCTAAAGTCATTTTCATACTCCGATCAATACTTTCAGCCTTCTCTAGTTGCAACTCAATAAAAGCAATATGTGTCTTTAATTGATAAAGTTCTTTCCAGTATTGTTCCTGGACCATACTTATTTCCTATTACTCTCTAAGCTAACGAGTGATTATATGGTTTCTGTATATCATCCCGTATCGGATGTTATACGGTTTTTATCTTGACGGCAGTCAGCTATGCGACATCAACTTGCCAAATAAGCCCTTAAGGCGGAACGCTCCAGCGGTTCCGCCGAAAGCCGAATGCTAAACGACATCAGCGGCCCACCAGCCGGCGGATCGCCAATCGGCATCCGCCCTACTTAACCACACTTCGACTCCCCACAATTCAAACAAGTCATACACCCGTCCATCAGCACCATCGCCTTGGTGCTGCATTTGGTGCAGAGTACGGCTTGTTCCGGGAAGGCGTCGCCGTTGTTTGCCGCGCCGTGGTGGGCTTCGAATTCGCGGCGTTTTTCGGCGAGAAATTGTTTTTGGTGATCGCTCATTTCTTCGGGCTGTATCATGCCGATGTGTTTCAGATGCGATTCGATCGCGTGGCCGATTTCTGCGACCAGCGAGGGCATGAATACGCCGCCTTTTTTGAAGTAGCCGCCGCGCGGGTCGAATACCGCTTTCAGCTCTTCGACCAGGAAGCAGGCGTCGCCGCCTTTGCGGAACACCGCCGAGATGACGCGCGTCAGCGCCAACACCCATTGGAAATGCTCCATGTTTTTCGAGTTGATGAAGACTTCGTAAGGTCGGCGTTCTTCGTGCTCGGAGCCTTGGTTTAGGATGATGTCGTTGACCGTGATGTACAGCGCATGTTCGGATTGCGGTGTTTTGATCTTGTAGGTCGAGCCGACCAGAACTTCGGGCCGTTCGATGTTTTCGTGCATCGATTCCGGGGACGGTTTTTCCGCTTCCGGTTGTGCCGTTTCGGCGCTGTCTTTGGTCAGTACTTTGTAGCTGACGATTTTTTTGTTGATTTTGTGTAATGTCATGTGAGTGTCTCAAATCTGTAGGCTGGGTTGAGCGCAAGCGATACCCAGCTGGAATACCTTGATTGCTGGGTTTAACAACCCAGCCTACGATTAGCTAAAACTTTCCGTAATACCCTTCCTTCAGCGCATCGAACAAATTCGCGGCGGAATGGATTTCGCCGTCGTACTCGACTTCTTCGTTGCCTTTCAGTTCGACTACATGACCGTCTTCGAGCGTGAATTGGTAGGTGGTGTTTTCCAAATCCTTTTCCTTGACCAGCACGCCCTGGAACACTTCCGGGTTGAAGCGGAATGTCGTGCAGCCTTTTAAACCTTGGTCGTAGGCGTATTCGTAGATCGACTTGAAGTCTTCATACGGATAGTCGGTCGGAACGTTGGCGGTTTTCGAGATCGACGAATCGATCCATTTTTGCGCGGCGGCCTGGATATCGACATGTTGTATCGGCGTGACATCGTCGGCGGCGATGAAATAATCCGGCAATTGCGCGTTCGGGTCGTCGCTGTACGGCATCGCGTCGGGATTGACCAGGTGGCGATAAGCCAAGAGTTCGAACGAGAACACGTCGACTTTTTCCTTGGACTTTTTGCCTTCGCGGATGACGTTACGCGAATAATGGTGCGCGAAGCTCGGTTCGATGCCGTTGCTGGCGTTGTTCGCGAGTGACAGCGAGATCGTGCCGGTTGGCGCGATCGAGCTATGATGCGTGAAGCGGCAACCGGTCTTGGCCAGTTCTTCGACCAGTTTGGGCTCTTCTTGCGCCAGTTGCTGCATGTAGCGGCTGTATTTTGCGTGCAGCACTTTGCCCGGTACTTTGTCGCCAACCTTGTAGCCGTCTTGCTGCATTTCCGTGCGTTTGTACAGCATTTCGCCGGTGACCGTGAACATTTGCTCCATTATCGGTGCCGGACCTTTTTCTTTCGCGAGTTCCAGTCCGACCTTCCAGCCTTCAATAGCCAGCGCTTTGGTGACTTCCTCGGTAAAAGCCAGCGATTCTTCCTCGCCGTATTTCAGGCCTAGCATCGTCAGTGTCGAGCCTAATCCCAGATAACCCATGCCGTGGCGGCGTTTGCCGAAGATTTCGTCGCGTTGTTTTTGGAGCGGCAAGCCGTTGATTTCGACGACGTTGTCGAGCATGCGGGTGAAGATACGCACGGTCTTGCGGAAACCTTCCCAATCGAATCCGGCTTCTTTGCTGAACGGTTTTTCGACGAATCGGGTCAGGTTGATCGAGCCGAGTAGGCAACTGCCGTAGGGCGGTAATGGTTGTTCGCCGCATTGTCCTGTAACCAGTCCGTTAAAAATTACGGCATTGCAATCCGGCTGCGTGGTATCGAACACCGCTTCACGACCAGCATAATCAATGCTTTTTACCCGTGTCGTAAAGCGCTGTGATTTGCGCAAGGCTTTGTCCGCTGCCCACTGGCGATATTTCTCGTTTTTATAGTCGAGTAAGAAACCTATTTCGCGCATGAAGGTTTCCCGAGATTCGCCGTCGATAATCAATTCATAATCGGCTTTACACTGATAGTCTCTATGTCCGCCCTTACCGTCCGGCAATTGACGCATTTGCGCAGGACGCCGTTGTCTTATCCGCGAAAATACGCCGAAGTTTGCCAGCAATTGTTGTATGTCTTTAAGCAATCCGGGATAACTCGAAGCCAATCGAATCGAGCAGCTTTGGCTATTGCTTGAGATGTTGACAGTGCCGTCGGCTTGGAATAATGCGCGAAGATAGTTTTGGACGCAGTCTTCGGTACCGCGCCAAACGACTTCCGGTACGCGCAGTTTGCTATCCCGCGAAAAGCCGTAATGTTCCAGTACGCGCGCCAGCACGACCGAGCGAATAAAAAGATGATTGCGTTCGGGCACGGCCACCGGAGAAACCTGGTATTGGCGAGCCGTTCTAGCGCTCTGTGCGATCAATGAATTGACATAAGTAGTAATCGTTTCAGCCAGACCCCTTTCTTCATTCCACAAATTCACGATTACGGCTTCCTGATTATTGCCGCGATTTGTAAAATGACCGTCCCCGGTAATCAGGCCCAGGAGCATGCCAAGCTTTTCATCGCCTTCATGACCGAATTGCCCTTTGCCGGATTGCACGAGTATTTCATCTCCCGGGCGAAGTTCGCGCAATTTGATTTTGCCGCGATCAGTATAAAAATCGTGCCATTCGGTGGCCTTGATTTCATAGCCGTCTTCGGTGACTACACGATAGACTTCCGCTTGCTTTGCAGTCATGAAGGCAGGTTTAGCCGGTCGCACTTCAACACCCCGACGGTCTTGTCCCAAAGACCGGCAATCGACGGAAACATCCAACGGCAAGCCGCGTCGGTACAATTCGCCTATCGTGACCAGTCCGTATTGGGTCGCGAGCCGAGTATCGGCGGTCACGCATGGGTTAGTCGCCCGAATGTTCTCGCAGAACCAGTTGTTGTTCATTTCGTTGACTTTATCGATCAGGATGAAGCCCGGTTCGGCGTAGTCGTAGGTCGACGACATGATGATGTCCCACAGGCGGCGGGCCGGCATGGTTTTGGTGATGCGGCATGCGACTAGGCCGGCTTCGTTGACGACATAGCTTTTCTTGTTCGGTAGATCGCGCCAGACGATTTTGTCGGAATCGGTCAAATCGATAGCATCGGCTTTGACTTCGCGCTCGGTGACAGGAAACGACAGCGGCCATTGCGCATCGTTTTTGACCGCTTCGACGAACTCGCGGGTGATCAGCAACGACAGATTGAACTGACGCAGGCGGCCGTCTTCGCGTTTGGCGCGGATGAAATCGACGACGTCCGGGTGCGCGACGTCGAAGGTTGCCATTTGCGCGCCGCGGCGACCGCCGGCGGAAGAAACCGTAAAACACATCTTGTCGTAGATGTCCATGAACGACAGCGGTCCGGACGTGTAAGCGCCGGCGCCGGACACATAGGCGTTTTTCGGGCGCAGCGTCGAAAATTCATAGCCGATACCGCAGCCCGCCTTGAGCGTAAGTCCTGCCTCATGTACTTTCCCTAGAATATCGTCCATAGAGTCTTCGATGATGCCCGAGACGGTGCAGTTGATCGTCGAAGTTGCCGGTTTGTGTTCCAGCGCACCGGCATTCGATGTGATGCGACCGGCCGGAATCGCGCCTTTACGCAATGCCCATAGAAATTCTTTGTGCCAATGCTCTTGCAAAGACTTGTTGGTCTCGACTTCAGCCAGGGCTTTCGCGACGCGTTTGTAGGTGTCGTCAATCGTGCCGTCTACGGCTTTGCCGTCTTTGGTTTTCAGTCGGTATTTGCTGTCCCAGATGTCCAGCGATGCGCTTTGCAGCGGAATTTCGGTCGCGTGTTGCGTAACGACTTGGAGTTTTGCGGTCATTCTTTGATTCCCTTGTCTGGTTGAACGTTTTGGCTTTATCGCATCCGGGAAAGGCCCGGACCATTGATATTTCGTGCGCTTGAGCGAGAAAATCCGCAAGCAATGCGAATCCCTCATATAGTGTTTATGACTATATCTTAAATCAATATGTTGTGTTTTTCGCGGTTTTTTTGCAGACCAAAAGGAGCGATTGAGAGGTAGTTTTTTAAGTTCAATGAGTTAGCTTAAAAAAAATTTTTAGGCGACTCGAACACGGGAAAATCTTATTTTTTCAGCTAACCCGATAGGCAAATTCGCAATTTTCGACTTTGCGTGGTCGATTATGTGATTCACATGGACCCGGGGTGGAACCCGGCGGTCGAGGATCAAGCCTCGGACCGTGCGCACCGCATGGGCCAACAGCGGCCGGCGACCATTTACCGGATGATCGCGAAGAACACGATCGAGGAAAAGATCGTCGCGCTGCACAGCCACAAGCGCGATTTGGCCGATAGCCTATTGGAAGGCGCGGACATTAGCGGCAAGATGTCGGTCGACGCGTTGCTGGATTTGATGCGCGGGGAATGAAACGAAACCTAATGTGGCGTTTGCGGAGCAGGGATCAACCAAGATAACGCACCGCAAACTTCACGATGCCCGCGTCTCGGCGAACCAAATTTCTCAAGCCTAGCGCTTGGAATCTCAGGTCTTTGTGTAGCCCTTTTTTGTACGCGTCCTCGGTTTTTACCGCAAGGTCATTGTCGACACAGAATTGGTTTCCAGTGAGCGATATCAATCTATGGGCCAATTCCAGAGAAATCTTGAAGTCCTCGGATTTTTCGCCAACATGACCGAACGCGGTATCGAACGATTGTCTTCGGATCGTGACCGGTATTTTGCTGGAAACGCCATTCAAATCGACGGATGCCACCACGAACGAAAATAACTCATCGGCAATCGAAAACCAAACCAGCCGAGCATCGCTGTCGGCTTTGCGCCGCAAAAACAGGTAACCGTCCAGCGTCAATTCGACATAAAAAATAGTCAAATGATATTCGGTTAAGGCATGATTCAGTGCTGCGCCCTGCACTTGCCGAAAAGGTTTCGGGGAACAGTTCATTGAATTTTTGGTTGACGCTTTCCGGCAGTCTGTTCATATCGCCGTTCTCCTACGGTTCGTTCGGTTAAACGGCATTGCCTGGCCGGCAATGCCATCGCTTATCCTAAAAAGAGCAGTTGATAAGTGTTGTAGACCGTTCGTGCTGAGCCAAGTCGAAGCATGAAGGGTCTACAACACTTACACCGGATTGGTGAAGCTTCAAACTACCGTTCACCCTTCGACAGGGCCCTCCTGAGCGCAGCCGAAGGGGCTCAGGGCGAACGGTAGTTTGAAGCTTTCAACTGCTCTTTTTAGGCTTATACCTTTCGTACATCAAATTTCAGCAGCGCCGTTCGCTTCACCTTGGCGTGTAGTATCGCGGAATAATTCGCCGTTGTAATGAGAGAACTGTGGGAGTTTTTGAAGGAGCGGATAAAACCAAATACGTTCAGCTGAATTTGGAATAGCTAAAGCTTCGGCCGAATGCGGCATCACGAAAAGGCCTTTCATATTTCGGACTTTTCTTCGGGCAAAAAAAAGCGGACACGATGTCCGCTTAAAAAACCCTTGAAACCCTTTAGGAGGTAAGAATGTATACGCAATACATTTAAGAGTTGCGGCGATTCTAAAGGGATTTCCAAACGCTGAAAATGTGGCGAATTGCCGCGCGGCAGGTTGTCGCAGGTAATCCGTCCATCTTTGCGGCTTGTGGACTCATCAGCTTCATACAATAAAGCCGACCATACTTTCTCATGAATGGTCAGGCTCTTTTTGTTCCGCTGTCTCGATAGAGTGTCCGCAGTTGTGGCAAAATTTTTGATCTTCCTGCAATGCTTCACCGCAGGCCAGGCATTTGAATTCCTTGTGTTTCGGGTGACCGCAATGACAGCAAAACTTGGCGCTTCTGGATGATAATTGCCCGCATTCGGAACAAGCACTGGTGCGGAGACTAGGCAGCGCCGGCAGGGTTTCCTTGACTTCTTCCATCGAGTCGATCAAATAGGGTGCATTCTGAAAGGCAACCCATACCAACCAAATACCGATCAAAACGATCAATAAAATCGCGATACCGAAATAGAGCGATTTGCCGGATGCGCCGACGAAAAGCCCCAAGACTTGCCAAATGACACCTTGTCCGATAATGACAATGATCAACAAAGCCGCCGGTACGCTGATAGCCTTGACAAAAAACAGCGCGCCGCCGGTTTTCGGAAGTGCCGCGATCGCATTGACCGCAAAAAGATAAAACAAGACCAGCGCGGTCATTTGCGTGACGAACAACACCAAATCCGTCGCGGCCAAACGATCGGCGATCACTAAACGGGACATGACCGGTAGCAGGCTCATTAAATAACCAACCAACAACACGATCAGAATCGTAATCAGATATTGCGCGGCGCGATAACCGCCGCTGCTTTTGAAAGACGGCATTATTTCCACGGTAATCTCCCAATTGGTTTAAATTTCTGAGTATAACCGACATCACTAAACGACTACCTATTCCTTTATCCGTAGGGTGCGCATCGCGCACCTGGGTCGGGACCTCTCGTCGATTCGGTACCGTGGAAAGGTTCGCGATGCGCACCCTACGTCGCTCAAAATATCTTGGAAATTGTTGATAAACATAGTTAATTTAATAACTTGTTATGCATTTGTATAGAACTTTCATTCACCCAAGAGGTTAGCGGGAGTGTTTAGGTAATCTATTAAAATACCTCATGTTCTTTATAGTTAAACTGCCGAATTTAGGATCATCGGAAATTAACCCGCCGGTGCAGCAATTCCCAATTTGAGGATAAAAAATGGGTGCGGGGTATGCTTGGCGAGGATGTCGGCGGCAGGGGCAGATTTTTACTCCTCGGCAATTGCTCCTGCATTGCCCTAATACACGCCATTCCTCGACAGGTATACCCCGCATCCTGGACACGGCGAAATTTCTCAAACTGGGAATTACTGCCGCCTGTGCCTGCTTTTCGGGAATATAAATAAGAATGTTATAATATTGTTTCTATATGACAAATTTAGGAGATTTCCTATGAATTTTTTAATTCGCTTTCTTTATCCGGTCGCTTTTGCTTCTACAATTGCCCTTTCGGGATGCGCTAGCGAGCCGACGATGGCCGATTTGATGCGTGAGCACGCCGAAACAGCTAAGTCCGAATCCGAATTACAAACGCGTTTGTCCGGAGAATGGGAAAGAGGATCTAAATTGTTGTCTTCAGGCGAAAACAAAGTGTCTAAAGGTAATCAATTGATCGAAGATGCCCAAAAAGACCTGAAAAAAGGCCGGGACATGGTCACCGAAGGCTATAAAGAAATCGATGAAGGTCGTTCGCTGATGGGTTCTAGCGAGCAGCTATTTCGTGAAAAATTCCCTACGCTAAGGCTTGAAACAGGCAAGTAATTTCATCGATACATAACCAAGTAGGGAGCGCATCGCGAACCTTTTTATGGTTTCAAATTCGGCTAGGCGTCCTAGCACCGTTGTGCGATGCGCACCCTACATCTAAAGCCGCAAACGGAATACGAGCGATCAGCCGTATTAACAGGCTTTGAAACAACACAACTTTCCATTCATTAACCTTTTCGAGTAAGGCTTCAGTCGGCTTTCCTATCCAATCTGCGGTAGCCGATGGCCTCGCTCAAATGAGAAATTTCTATCGTTTCGGAACCGGCCAAATCGGCAATGGTTCTTGCGACCTTGAGAATACGATGATAGGCGCGGTGCGACAGCCCGAACTTATCCATGGCTTGTTCGAGCAGTTCATGGCCTTGATCGGACAATCGGCAATGCCGCTTGACTTCGCGGGCGTTGAGCGCCGCATTGGTTTTTTCTTGCCGCGACATCGCGATATTCCGTGCCGCAACGACCCGGGCTCTGATTTGCGCGCTGCATTCTTCTCCTTCCGCTGAACCTTTTCGCAGCACCTCGCGAGACACTCTCGGCACTTCCAAATGCATATCGATGCGATCGAGCAACGGCCCTGATATTCGGGCACGGTATCGTGCGACTTGTTCGATCGAACAATGGCAGCGCCCCGAAGGGTCACCCAGATAACCGCACGGGCATGGGTTCATCGCGGCAATCAATTGAAATCGAGCAGGAAATTCGGCTTGCCGGGCCGCACGCGAAATATTGATATGTCCGGTTTCGAGCGGTTCGCGAAGCACTTCCAACACCCTGCGATCGAATTCGGGTAATTCGTCCAAAAACAATGTGCCGTTATGGGCCAATGAAATTTCTCCAGGTTTCGGATTGCCGCCGCCACCGACCAACGCCGCAGCCGATGCGGTATGATGCGGCGCTCTAAACGGCGGCTTCAACCAATTGGCGACATCGAGTCCTTTGTCGCTAATCGATGCAATCGCGGCGGTTTCCTGGGCTTGTTGCTCGGTCAGCGGCGGCAGAATCGTCGGCAAGCGTGCGGCAAGCATCGATTTACCGGTGCCGGGCGGCCCGAGCATGATTAAATTATGCGCACCGGATGCGGCGATTTCGAAGGCGCGTTTGACATGATATTGCCCATGCACATCGGAAAAATCGATCGATTCTACCTCAGCCGTCAACGCGAGAGTTTCCTCGTCGACGACGATCGATTTCTGCCCGTTTAGATGGGCGCACACTTCAAGTAGGTGATTGGCCGGCAAAAGGTCGATATCTTTGATCAAGGCCGCTTCTGCGCAATTCTCTTTGGGCAGAATTAATGGTTTTTGGCTGTTCCGTGTTTGTATCGCTATCGGTAAAACTCCGCTGACCGGACGCAATTCGCCGCCGAGTGATAGTTCGCCGACGCATTCGACTTCCGCCAAGCGACCGGCTGGAATTTGCCCTGATGCTGCTAGAATACCCAAGGCGATTGCCAGATCGAAACGCCCGCCTTCCTTCGGTAAATCGGCCGGAGCCAGATTGATCGTGACGCGCTGCATCGGAAATTCGAAATATGAATTGATGATCGCGCCGCGCACCCGGTCCCGGCTTTCCTTGACCGCCGTTTCGGGCAAGCCGACGATATTGAGTGCGGGTAGGCCGCTCGTAACATGGACTTCCACCGTCACCAACGGCGCATCGATTCCGGAACGGCCGCGGCTATAGGCTACGGCTAGAGTCATAAGTAATTTGGAGAAAAAAGCCGAATTTTTAGCGAAAAACCGGCTTGAAAGGGTCGCTGTTAATTATCCTAGAAAAAGCATCTACCATGAAGATCGTGAAGAATAAGAAGATTTAATGCAAGCCCTTGAAATGCTTAATGAGCTTTATATTCCTCGTGGTTAAACTGCCGATTCTTGTATTATGAATTAACTTGATCGGGTGGGTTTTGATTAAGTTGTTTTTCCAGCGAGGCAACACGAATTTCCAAGTCTTCGAGTTTGGTTCGTGTTTTAGTTAATACGGCTTTTTGAACTTCAAACTCTTCGCGGGTGACTAGGTCCAGTTTGCCGAGAGTGCCTTGTAAAACGGCATGGAAGTTTTTTTCCATATCTTCTTTCAAATGGGACAAGCCGGGCGGCATGGCATTCGCTAGGCGGTTTGCGATATCGTCAATGGCTTTGGGATCGAACATAGTAATACCTCATAAATAATAAAGTGATGACTACTCAGCAAGAGCGGTATCAATGATTTGAACACAAATTAAGCACGATGCAAATTTTTTCACCGATACTATCGTAAAAAAATGATAATAAATAACTTATCCCAATGGCTTCTATGCTCTGAGTTTATTGTTGTAGATAATTGGTACGCTGCGCATTCTTTCATGCCAATAAGCACCACCACCTACTCATGTCGAATCATATCGACTTGCGGTTAACAGCGGAGGTATCAAGGTACGCATAGGGTACCCTACACGGCTTATAACGCGAAGCTAGAGCTTCTCGCATCGGCTTCTTAATCCTTCACCCAACATTCCCTTCAAATAAAACATGCTCGCGGCAAATTTTCAAGGCATCCTGCTGATTTAGCGGCTGCTGCATTAAATCGCATTGATAATGTTGGTCCAGCTCTGAAAAATAATAGCATGTGTAACAGACGCCGAAGCTTTTTAAATTATTGCTTTTTTGCAACACCAATAGTGTCGACAGCAATGCTTGGTTTAGCGCATCAAACTGTTCTTTAGGAATCGCTTGCTCGGCAGCATGATAAATGTCATAAGCTTGCATTTCCTTTAAAACAGACTCGCCGGCTGCCGAAAGACGCAAATGCAAGATACGCCGATCTTGCTCATTCGGTTTTTTTTCGATATAACCTTTTCGTTCGAGCACTTGTAACGATTGCGAAACAGTGCCTTTGGTCAGGCCGAAATATTCGGCGACAGCGGCAGGCGTGTCGCTCATGTTATTGCATTGAGCTAAATAATCAATAATTTGCCCCTGTATCGGTTGCAAACCCAGCGCGGTGTATTTTTTTCGTTCTTCCGAACGCACCAGCGTACTGATCCTGTCGATCAATTTAAACGTGCTTAATTCCTGCATGGATAGTATTTGGTAAGTTGCCGCGAGAGCCATTTTTTGTGTTTACAGCATTATACCGATTACAAAGTAATTTTCGGCATTCGCTTTAGACGAGATGTTCGAGAGCGAGCATATTCGTATCACTGGGTATAAGAATTTTCACAACACTTTTTAATTCTCTGCCGCTGTCTCAATCATTCCCCATACCGGCAACAGCAAGTTTCGACAATGGTCTTCAAACACCTCGTTCAACAACGCCTCCGGGTTGTAGTCTTCGAGAAATAATTTTCTAAGCTCAGGTTCGTAAGCTTGTTCGATCGCACGGGTTAGCTGATCTATTGCCGACTCTATGGCGGGTTTCGCCGCGCGGCTGCTTTGCGACAATTTATGCGCTTGTTTGACATACGCAAAAGCCGGCTCGACGAAAAACGCATCGGGTCTGTGCAGTCCTTGCCGATAGATTTCAATCCATGCTTCCAATTCGCCCGGCACGCAATAATCCGGCTCGAACGTAATGTCTTGGTCGAGAGCGATTAAGCCGGTCTTTTGCGGCTCGATGTTATTTATGATCAGATGATGCAGCCAGGCAAGCATAAAGTCCTTACCTTTCAAATCGGCATACCGATAAAACAAACTGCCGTGCTCATAACGATTGCCGAGTTTACCGACCAACCGATAATTTCCGATCGTCAGATCGACCGATAAATCCTCGAGCGGTTCGCCGAGCGCCTTGGCCTTGATTACTTCGGCAAAGGCATCGATGTTTTGTTGTTGCCGGGCAAATTCGAGATCTCCGGCCACGCCGGACAGCCATCGCCCTTGTGCCTTGAGTTTTTGTGCAGTCAGCGGTTTATCGTGCAGTACCCCATCGATCCATTCGTGATAAATCGCATAACCTTCCAATTGACCGATCGAGAAAGGCTCGCGCTCTTCTGCATCCGCAGCAATGCCATTAAAACGGACATCGAGTCTGCGTTGCATGAAATATTTTTGCGGATGTCGGTAAAAGGCAAATAATTCGCTTATTTCAACGATCGTTTGGTCGGTTTCGTCCTCTAAACTACCTTGCCACCACGGCGCCGGCTCCGGTTTAGGCTTAACCAACGCCGCCGCGGCCTGGCAATCTGCCTCGGAATAACTGAACAAAGCCGATTCCGGCTCGAAATAACGCGGGCTGAAAGCCTGTAGCGGATGATAGGTCACGCCATTGTCCAGGCCGTAATGATCGCGAAGCACGGCGAGCAGTTCACTGATTACGACCGAAGGCGGTATCGTTTCGTTATGGCTGATCGACCGTCCGATATAGGTCACAATCAATTGTTGCCGCGCCGACAGCAGGATTTCCAGAAACTGATACCGGTCGTCGGCGCGGCGCGAGCGGTCGCCCTTGCGAAAATGGGCGGCCAGTAAATCGAAGGTCGGATTGCGGTCGACTTTCGGAAACTCGCCGTCGTTCATGCCGAGCAAGGCGATCACTTTAAACGGTATCGAGCGCATCGGCAGCATCGAACAAAACGTGAGTTGGCCGCGTAAAAAGCCGTTAGACGATTTGTGCTCTTCCAGCTGGCCTTCAAGCCAGGCGCAGACGACTGGCCACTCGATTGGCGCGTCGTGAATTTTGGGCAATCTTTCGGTAAATTCCGCCAGTAATTCGTTGAGCTGTTGTCGCTCGACGGCATCGGCTTCGGGCAATAATTGATCGGCATAATAATAAAGCTTCTCGCCCCATGCCTTGAGCGATTTGGCCATGCTTAAATCGTTGCCGGCTCTAAACAACAATTGCATAAAATCATTCAAGCCGCCAAGCGCCAACGCCGAAGAACCCTCGATATCGATATAAGGCAGGACGCCGTCGACAAAATCGTCGTCGTTGCCGACTGCATACCCCATCAACAAGCGATCCAATGCGGCTTGCCAGGTATTTTCATCGAGCTCGGGCAGGCCCAATTCGCGTTTGTGTTCGGCCGATTTCCCCCAACGCACTTGCGTATCCCGAACCCAATGTTTGATCAATTCCAAATCGGTTTCGGACAGGCCGAAGCCCGGATAAACCGACGGTTTTTCGAGCAAATCCAGGACCGCGCGCCAACCGAACCGGCTTTGGCTCAGCTTCAAAAAAACAATAAAAGCATCCAAGGCATGATTGCTCAAGCGCAAGCTGCGATCGGCAACCGCATGTTGAATATCGTCGAATACTGCGGCAATAAACGGTTCGTATAATTCGATGTCCGGCGCCATCACGACAATATCGCGCAGTTCCAACTCGGGGTCGTTTTCCAATGCGGCCAACAGTTGGTTTTTCAAGACTTCGACTTCGCGCATACGGGAATGACACGCATGAATAGCGATAGACCCGTCGCGGGTTAAAGGCGTCGATTCGCTGTCGTTATTGAGAATATCGTTTTGCAGCTGACGCAGAACCGTGCTTGGCTCGTCTTGTTCGAAACTGTCCAGCTCCAATTCGAACTGCACCTGCTCCAACAACATCTCCTGAAATTCGCGGCCTTGTTGACCCAATGCCGACAGTAGCGGATGTCCGCCGGCATCCTCTTGATCGATACGCTGACGCTTAGTCGCCAAATCCGCCCAAAAAGCTTGAGCGGGGTTGAGCAAATACAAGTGCACTTGCGCATGATTCGACAATCCCTTTAAAAAACCGAGAAACAGGGGCGGCATGGTATTGACGCCGAAGATCGAAATCCGCTCGGGCAAAACGGCAGAAAATTGTCCCGGCGACGCCGAATTAAAACGCTCGATCACTTCCAGCCATAAACTACCCCGGTGCTTCGTGCCTGCATTTTCGGTAATCCGCTGCCATAACGCGCTTTGCCAGCGTTCGGTTTGCGTATCGTAAAGCGTTTCGCCTTGCTGCCAGGCAGCCAGCATATCCGGACGCATGATTTGATATTGGTCGAAAACCAAAGCCAATTGCAACGCTAGCTGATAACGCTTTAAGGCAACTGTGTCGCCGGTTAAATAATTATTCAGCGGCGCAAATATCTCGTTGTCGAGTTCGCGAAGCAGCACTTCGAAGCGCCAATGCAGCACATGGCGGTCGAAGGCTTCGTCATTCAATCGATTGTCGATTCGTTGTGCCAAGGTACTAAAAAACCGCCCCGGAAATAAAAACTCATAATTTCCCCAGACGCCGAGCCGGCTTGCCAGCTGTTGCGACAACCAACGTTCCATGCCTTGGCTTTGGATGAGAAACACTTCTTTGGCAAACGGCGAACTTAGCGGCCGGGTTTCGATGACGGCTGCCAAATGTTCGAGCAGATTTTCGGTTTTATTGGAACTGTGCAGAATGAACATGGATTGGTTTGATTTTTTTCGGTTTTCGCGGCAAGCTCTTTGCTGGTTAAGGAATTGGCACGAAATTACTTAATCGAGGGAATTTCTACTGATAGTCTCGGCAGCCAAGGTATGGATTCCCACGGAGGACCACTCATCGTTATACATAAGTCAAAAATTACCCTTTTGCAATCTTAACCAATGAGACCTCGATACTTTTATTGTCATTTAACACCTTCGGATCTCCCTCACCTAACGCTAGGTGATCCGCGTAGGGTACGCTGTGCGTACCATGGCAACCCCGCGATGTTCATTTCATGTGCCAACCGAACCGCTAGGGCACGGCTTTGGTACGCGCAGCGTACCCTACAATTTATGTATAACGATGAGCGGAGGACCATGGGAACCAGAAAACGTTTTGACCGTATATCAAGCGCAGACTGTAAACTAATGCTCTTGAGGGTTACTATAGCCTTTTTTATCGGAGGCTCTGTATAAAATATTTGCATCATTGGGCTATTAAATACGAACTTTGGAACGATTAAATAATGAACGAAACCGAACAAGCTAAAAAGGTAAGACGCTTAACGGCAATCATTTATATCCTGTTAATGCTTTTTTTAGTGATAGGAACCCTCTATTCCGAACAACGCAAGGAACAAGCGCGCGAGGCACAAAAGCTTGCCGAACAAGGCATTATCGGTCAGCCGATCAAAGGGGAATAATTCGCATTAGAACCATTAATACAGGAAGCGACTCATGTTCATCAATAGCTTGCCGACTCTATTTACCTTTACCGATTTCATCAGTCCGATCGAAACCGTCCTCATTCTGATCTCGCTGTTGTTACTCGTTCATTTTTCCACGCGAGAAGCGCTTTACGATAGGGCATGGCCGGCGGCGCCCACGCCTTACCAAGCCTTATTAAACATCTGGTTGGGACAGGCGCCGTTATGGAAGGCATTTTGGCCTTTTTTTATTTTCGTGAACGGCGTTTTTCTTTATATCGATTACCGAATCATGAACGTCACGTTTACGATCGCCAGTTGGAAAACGGTACATGGCATGCTCTTCATTCCGGTGATTTGGTGGATCGTATCGGTCTGGCGGTGTGCGAAATATACCCGCTACCGGTTCGCCAGCACCTTGGCGAAAACATTGACACTGTATTTTTTATTCGACTGTTTTTTGCGCTTCGTCATTAGCGCTTATTATCCGAATAGTTTTTTCGATTGCCGTTTGTTGGTCATGGAATATGGCGATTGCTTTTGAGTAAGGGGTGTGTAGAATCGAATACTCCAACCATTAAACGGAGGACATGTTATGAGCTGTTGCGACGACCCTACCGAAATACACAAAGTCGATCCACGGGAGCTAGTCCGCGAACAACAACATTACGGCAATCTGGTTCGCGATTTATTCACCGACGATCCCGAAAAAGTCCTACTCAAACTACTAAACGAAAGCAATGCTTATCTCAGGGAACTGGCCGCATTAAGAGCCCATTACCCGTCGGTTCGAATGCGAGCGATCGAATTGTTGGATAAAAACAGTCAAGCCGTACTCGAACAATTGATCGAACAAGAACCGGGTTCGTCATTCGGAGTCGCCGCAAAACAGCGCATAGAACAGTTAATTAACGAAACAGGCCTATTCGGCAAATTGTTCAAGTCCTAATCGACCCAAGCACAATTAAAATAACAACACGAGGCGGAATCATGAAATCACTAGCACTGATCGGAACACTTGTCTTAATGACAGCTGCAACCAACTGTTGGGCTTACGGTAGCAGCAGTAGCACCAAATCCTGCGATAAGCCACGCTTCAGCGACTTCAATCCGGCCGAAAAATCGGAAGTTCCCGCGCAATCGGCCTTTTCGTTTAGCGCATCCGGCGTTAGCGATCCGAATAGCATTAAAGTGACCGTAAAAAAACAACCTGTCGAACTTATCATCAACGAAAAAGGCATTGGTTATGAAGTTTCGGGTAATTTGCCTGAAAACTTAAGCGACACCTATGCCAGAATCGCCATCAGCGCCGACGGCCGCAACCGCTGCAAAGGTACGGGCGGCTGGCTAATTAAGATTACTGACTGATCGATCATTCTTAAAAACTCGAAATCAGCCTGCGAAGAGCTTGATGTTCTATCCATTAGCAGTAGGGTACGCGCCGCGTACCCAATTCATATATAACGATGAGCACAGAGTGCATGGTAACCATTTGGGGACTTTCGGCACTTTAACCATTACGGCCTAGATAGCTTTTATTGATCCCCAACCGAACCGACTTCGATCGCGATCAGGGGGAATGCTCCTACAGAGCGTCTGTCGCCCCTGTGGGAGCGACGCCTTCGTCGCGATTTCGAAGCCGGGTATGTTAGGTGGCAATAATTAGTATAGAAGTCACATTTGCTAAACCTCTGAGTTTACGCATGCGTACCAAGGCGGCACTATCGAGGACGGCAATCCCTGCCGAGTTAACGATTTGTGTAGATACTTGTGTTTTAACAACCAGGAAAATTTGAATCTAGGTCGGTCAAATCACCGTCAAGTCGCGCGATTTTCGATTGATTTTCCGTAATCGGCGCTGGGCCGGCCTAAATGATAGCCTTGGGCTAAATCGATGCCGAGTTCCTTGAGCATCTGCAGGGTCGCCGCATCCTCGACAAATTCGGCCAACACCGTTTTGTGCATGCCTTTCGCGATACCAACCATCGCTTTGACAAAAACCTGGTTCTCTCTGTTATTCGGCAAATCGCGAATAAACATGCCGTCGATTTTTAAAATATCGACTTCGAGATATTTTAAGTAAGCAAAGGTGGAAAAGCCGCTGCCGAAATCGTCCAGGCAGACCGTGCAACCCGCTTGGCGAATGCCTTCGATAAAGCGCTGCGCATCGCGGATATCCGAAACCGCAGCGGTTTCGGTCAACTCGATGATCAAGCGGTTCGCGTCGACTCGGTTTTCTTCCAAGCAAGCGCGGATAAATTGCGGCAATTCGGGGTCGTCGAACGAGCGTCCCGAAATATTAACCGCCAAGGACGGTAAAGTTGAATTTTCGCTTAATAAGGCAATACTGCTCCGTAAAACCCAACGGTCGATTTCCAGTATCTGCCCGCTATTTTCGGCGATTGGGATAAATTGGCCGGGCATGACTAATTGCTCGGGATGCTGCGAATCGCGCATGCGAACCAGTACTTCGAAATGACTGAGTTGACCGCTCTCGACTCGATAGATGCCTTGAAAATGCAGTTCCAACAAATCTTGTCGTAAAGCTTGTTCGATGCGTTGACGCCAGGACATTCTTTCCATTGCCGCGCCGGAGTCGTCCCGCTTAGGATCGTAAACCGCCCATGTGTTTTTTCCGTTGGCTTTGGCCTGATACATCGCGGTATCGGCATGAGCCACTAATTCCTCGACCGTTTCTCCGTGTTCCGAAAAAAAAGCCAACCCGACACTGGTCGTAAGACGAATATTGGTGCCCCGAAACCGGAACGGAATCGACGCGACGGCTTGATTAATCCGATTCGGCAACACCGAAATGTCGTTTTGCGGATGTAGATAGCTCAATATCGCAAACTCGTCGCCGCCCAAACGCGCGAATATCTCAATCTCGCGTAAAACCACCGAAATTTCGCCGGCAATCCGCACCAACACGGTGTCGCCGGCTCGATGACCGAAGTTATCGTTAATGTATTTGAATTCATCCAAATCGAAATAAATCAACGCGAATTTATCGTGATTGCGGCGCGCCATCGCAATCATCTGATCAAGCTGTTCTTGAAAACGGTGTCGATTGTAAAGTCCGGTTAACGCATCGTGCTCGGCCAAATAAAGCAATTGCTGAGCGGTTTGCCGCTCGTGGGTAATGTCTTCATAAATCCACAAGCGGCCTAAAATTCGCCCCTCGGTATCGGTCACCGGATAAGAAACTTGGGTCAGAATGCGACCGTCATAGAGATCCATTTCGAAACGTTCGCTGATTTCATGCGTATCCAGGACTTTCAACACGTATTTGGAAGCATGATCGGGCCGCGCGAACCGGTGCGTCGAATTTTCCAATACGAATTGAGTCGATTGTCCAACCGGGTCCAAATCGTCTTCTATGGCCCACATTCTGCGAAAGGCAAGATTAACGTATTCGATGGCGCCGGCCTTGTCTTCGAATAAAATGCCGATACTCATCGCCGATAACAATGCCGCCATCCGGCCTTGTTCGGCTTCGGCAACGATGCGTAACTCCCTTTGTTTTTGTTCGGCGCGGCTCAAATCTTCGAAGGATTGTTGAAGGGCCAATTCGGCTTGTTTCAATTGGGTAATGTCTTGCACGGTACCGACGGCGCCAATCATTTTTCGTTGCCGATCGAATTCCAATTCGGCTCGTTCGCGTAACCATTTGACCTTGCCGTCTATCAATGCTCGGTGCTCTATATTGTATTCGGCACCGGATAAAGCCGCATGCCAAGCATGGTCGACAAACGCTCGGTCGTCCTCGTGCACGCGCTCCAAGAATTCTTCATAGGTCAACGGCATACCCGGCGGCACTCCGAATATCCGGTAAGTCTCGGGCGACCATTCCAAACCGTTGTCGGTCTGATTTAAATACCAACTTCCGATATGGGCAACACTTTGCGCACGATTCAAGTTTTCTTGGCTTTGCCGAAGCGATTCCTCGATAAGTTGCCGCTCCTCGATTTCCTGTTTTAATTTTTCATTCGCGCGCTCTAATTGTGCGGTGCGTGCGGCAATTGTAGTTTCCAAGCGGGCATTCAAATCGGCCAATTGCGCCGATGCTTGAAACTCCCTACGATGTTTTTCGACATTAACCCGATACAGCATGATGCCTGTTGCCGTCGCCAAGGTCAAAGCGCACAAAGTGCGCAACGCCTCGATAGGAATTCCGGTTGTTACCGAAAATATCCGGGCGTCGGCAAGGCTTTGTGTCGCAAACCAAGGAGCGCTAACGACCAATCCGGTAAAGAAACTATAAAAAGCCAGACTATAGCCGGCCAACAGCATTGCAAAGTTGAGTTTGAGCGTACTTAAATACGGTCGGTTGCGGTATTCGTAAACCAAAAACGCGATACCGGCCGAAGCCGCGCCGGGAAATCCGAGCAAATAGCGAATGCCGCTATCGAATGTAGCGGCGTAATTTTGCGATAGGGCCGCCGTTATTCCTGCAATGAGTAGGGAAGCAACGGGTAATAAACGGATGTATTTTAATCGACGTCGGTTGTTTTCCGAATTACATGTTAGCACCAGCCAAAAGCGTCGGGAGAATTCGAACAAAGCATAAAAGGAAGCGAAGCTCAATAAGTTTCCGACCAAGGAATTTTTTTCATTTAAGGAACCATCAATTAGCTCCCAGGCACATTGAAGCTCGCTAATGCCATGCAAGATTCCGAAGCGAGCCAGCCAAACCAGTATTGTCGAAAAAGGCAGCACCGAATTATCCTTGGGCTGCAAATAAATCGCCGCGGCCAGGAATAAAAAAGCCATTCCGTAAACCAGATAGATTTCCGTCATATGCGCCTGAATGACCGGCGATAAGGTATCCATAAACGAGCTCCTAATTGTTATTTTTATTTTTCGGCTTCGTGTATTTTTCTATAAACCTAACGTTCATGAAGACCTGGCCATCTCCCCGGCAAATGAAAGTTCTCTGGTAGTGGAGGGTGCGGTCACTCGCCCGACAGGACGCCGTGAACCCAGCACCTAAATTAGCCATGATATTAAACATAGCCAATGGGCTATGGAATTTAGGTGCTGGATTTAGGTGCTGAGTGAATACGTCCACGTGGGCTCGACGGCGGCTTTCCCTGCCGCCGATGCCTGTCGATCGAGCAACCACACCCTCCTCGGTACCGGCATTTGTACAGCAGTCTTTTGCATATCGAAAAATTAGATAAGGAATGCAAAACTGCGAACTTTCACAGTAAAAGAGCGCTTAGAATTTGCTGTAGACCGTTCGTGCCAAGCCTAGTCTCTAAAACTATAGCATCGACAAGGCATCAGGCAACTTCGATGGTTTATTTAACGATGCGATAACACGGCTTATAAGTTTTGCCGGGTAGTTTCATACGTTGTTGATTGACAAACGCGCTCAACAATTCGTCTACCGGCCCCATGATTTCGGCATCGCCTTTAATCTCGAAATGGCCGTGCTGTTCTATCGCTCTAATTCCGTCGTCTTTAACGTTGCCGGCGACTATACCTGAAAAAACCCGGCGCAGATTCGCGGCTAACAGATGGCTTTCCTGATCTTTATGCAATTTTAAGGCGGCCATGTTTTCGTGGGTCGGATTAAAGGGTTGTTGAAACTCGGGGCTGATTTTTAAGCCCCAGTTAAAATAATAAGCGTCTTCGCGCTGCTGGCGAAATTCGCGTACCCGCTGCATACCCTCTTTCATATCTCGAGCGACCCTGGCCGGATCGTCGATGATGATTTTGTAACGTTGTTGCGCGGCCAGCCCTAAGGTCTCGCCGATAAAACGGTTGATTTGCTTGAAATATTCCTCGGTGTGTGCCGGCCCGGTGAAGATTAGCGGAAACGGAATGTCCTTGTTGTCAGGGTGCAGCAAAATACCCAATAAGTATAATATTTCCTCGGCTGTGCCGACTCCGCCCGGGAATACGACGATACCGTGACCGGCCCTGACGAAGGCTTCGAGCCGTTTTTCGATATCCGGCATGATCACCAAATCGTTAACGATCGGATTCGGCGCTTCGGCGGCGATGATGCCGGGCTCGGTAATACCGATATAATGCCCGGTACCGATACGCTGCTTGGCATGACCAATGGTTGCGCCCTTCATCGGCCCTTTCATCGCGCCGGGACCGCAGCCGGTGCAAATATCCAGGCCACGCAAGCCCATTTGATAACCGGCCACTTTCGAATAATCGTATTCATCGCGCGAAATCGAATGACCGCCCCAGCAAACCACCAATTGCGGCAGCTTACCGGCTTTCAAGATATTGGCATTGCGCAGTATATGAAAAACCGAATTGGTCACGCCTTCGGAGCTTTGCAGATCGAATTTCGGGTTATCGTTGATCTCGTCGCTGACATAAATAATGTCGCGTAAAACGGCAAACAAATGTTCTTTGATACCTTTGATCATGTGGCCGTCGACGAATGCGGTGGCCGGTGCGCCTTTGACTTCGAGCTTGATGCCTCGCTCTTCTTGAATAACGCGTATTTCAAAGGATTTATAACGTTCGAGCAGTTCCTTGCCGTCATCCATATAATTGCCGCAATTCAACACCGCGAGCGAGCAATTGTGCAGTAAGCGGTAAAGCCCGCCTTGACTGGTATCAAGTAACTTGTTGACTTCGGTCTTGGACAAAACGGCTAAGTGGCCGGCCGGAGAGATTCTTGCGTCTACGACATCGTGTTTCATATTTTCCTTAGGATATGTTGCGGTGTTCTTAAAATATAGTCCATAGGCTATGGAATTTAGGTGCTGGATTCACGGCGTCCTTTGGCGGGCACCCCGGAGCCACCATACGCTAATGCCGAAGTTTGAATTGCAATAGGTATACCAAAAATCAGAGGCGGCGCGATTTTACTGAATCAATCACCGTTATGCTTATTTTCGCAGCTTATTTCTTGTTCAGATATTTCGTTTTCAACTGGTGTCTGCCCGGCGTTAAGCGTGCGTAGTTCTTTTAAAATGGATCGCAAAATACGCGTTTGCCGGTCTTGCTTCGCCTTGATCCCAAACACGGCAAACGGCAGTAGTGTCCATAGCATAACCAGCAGAATTAGCACAACCAATCCGGCTATATGCAAATGAGGTAATAAATCGGTCATTATTTAAATTGGTTTAGTCGTCAGGAATTGTTTATCGTACATTGATTCTACTCCCTTTATACTCAAATAATGGCTAACTTTATGAAGGTGTGGGGTGTGGCTAGCGAGGATGTCGGCAGCAGGGATCGCTGCCGTCAAGCCCCCATGGAGGGGGCACGGCGGTCCTCGATAGACACATCCCATACCTTTTATTCTTAGACGGTTTTTAGATCAAAAGGGAGTATGGTTAATCGGTTAAATCCGGCATTTTTAATTCGCATCATTCATGTTTATCAAGGCCTCGATCAATAAACGCAATTTATTTTGAATGATACGGGTATTTTGCGGCCCCATTCTGAGCATTTGTTTTTGAACGGGACTAAGCGCCTCCAGATCCTTATCGGCAAATTGATACAATACCGACGGTTTCACCAGTGCAATTCGCTTTTCGATCACTGGTGCCGATAAAATTTCGGCGCCTGCTTTTTTGATCAAATCTTCTAATCGATAATTGTCCGGATAACCGAATTGCGCAAAGACTTCTTGGCAAAGCGGTCTGACTTTTTGATAAAGCGCCAGAACATCATGAACGTTGGTCGAGTCGATTGCTTCTGCGAAAGCGTTATAACGCTGATAACTTTTGGACGGAAGATAAAGTCCTTGTTGGTCTTCCTCGGCAATGAACGGTTCATCCAAGTTTAGCCAACGCATGTGCTTATGAAGGCGCTGGCCTTGAGAAAAGTCGTTGATTATCAGAATAATCTTACGAATTTGCTCGTCCGATCTCAACCAGTAGGCAAGTTCAGGCGATAATGCGGTCAATTTATTGTCGATAAAGTCGTCGCTTTCTTTGAGGCTGGGTAAAGGGGTAGGCGCCGTTTCTTCTGTATCGGCTTGTTCAATATCTTTTTTTAATTCGTTATCCGAGAGTAAGTCCGGCTTCGACGTCTCATCAAGTTTTGTTGCCGAGGGAACCGGCAGCTCATAAGTTTCTAAACCCACCTCAGATTCAATCGTCTGCATTGAACGCCAATATAGCCATGCGCCCCCGGCAATAATTAATAGCAGTATTAACAAGAAAACGATCATTCCGATTGGTTTTCTTCGTTGATACAAATCATAGCGCCCCATTTTCTCCCCCTTTATCATTATGTATTTCTAAGCATCCAGTCCCCCTCATTGAAAAAGAGGGGCTAGGGGAGGTTTTTAAATAAGTCCACCCTCAATTCCCCTTTTTCAAAGGAGGAGGCCAATAATTACGCCTGAGTTGCAGTAATTTGCCAACGTGGTCTGAATACTTACCTGTATTTTCATCTCAGGAATACTTGGAATTGGCATATTTTCGTCAAACACAACTCGCAACTTCCGAATAGCAGACGTGTTTTGCGGTTAGCCTATCAAATCCCTAGTCTTTCATGGAAACGTCATCGAACGGTTAACAAGTTGTAACATTATCCCGGTAGTTTAGCCGCCATGTACCGCATTTGGGATCTATTACAATGAAACTACATTACCGTTCCATTTGGATATCCGACACGCATCTAGGCACCCGGGGCTGTAAAGCCGAATATTTGCGCGACTTTCTCGATCATACCGAATCCGATTATCTGTATTTGGTCGGCGACATCATCGATTTTTGGAAATTCAAAACCGGCGCTTATTGGCCGATGCTGCACAGCGATATTGTGCAGCGCATCATCAATAAAGCGCAAAACGGCACCCGGGTGATCTATATTCCGGGCAACCACGACGAAGTATTTCGTAAGCATGCCGGTATGCATTTCAACGGCATCGATATTCAACTGAATGCTGTCCATACCACGGAAGACGGCCGTAAATTTTTGGTTTTGCACGGCGATGAATTCGACAGCATCGTCTGTCATAACAAAAGCCTAGCCTATATCGGCGGCGAAGCCTATGAAGTCTTGTTACTGGTCAACCGCTGGTTCAATGCCGTCCGTACTCGATTGGGCTATAAATATTGGTCTTTATCCGCGTTTTTAAAACACAAAGTTAAAAACGTGGTCAGCTTTATGACCAATTATCAGCACATTTTGAGCCTTGAGGCGCAAAAACGCAAAGTGGACGGCATTATTTGCGGCCATATTCATCATGCCGATATCGCTACGATGGAATTCGATAAAACTTATTGCAATTGCGGCGATTGGGTCGAAAGCTGCACCGCGCTAACCGAGGATGAGCACGGAACACTCACTATCGTACGCTGGCTCGAAGATAGCCATGTATTGCTCGATGATGCCGTCAACGAAGACACCGGACTTGCGCAAGCGGCATAATCGGTGCTCAAAAAAACCATTCTCTGTCGGTCGGCGGCACTATCTTTGTCGCCGGACTCATCCTTTTTCCGTTGCCGGTTCCGCTTGGTCTGCCGACCATGGTCATCGGCTTGTCGATCATGCTCAAGGCGTCGAACCAAATCAAACGCACCGTTATCAGACTCTTCAAGAAAAACCGCCATAGCTCACACGTCTGGCGCAAGGGTCGCGCTTTACGCCGCAAGGTTCGTTAATGCCATCTCAGTTCGGCTTGCTGTCATCAAATCTTAAACAAATCTTCATCTAATTGTCACAGAGCAGCCTTAAGCTTCGCTCTGAAATTAAGGAGCAAAACATAAATGGAAAATCGATGATTTTCACCGCCTTACGCTGTCGCGGTCGACGCGTATGGCACCTAACGAGGGCAAGACTATGAAACTGATTTATTCGATCCACAAATGCGACGTGTTCATGTTTACCTGGCTGAATAACGTAAGCATCCACACGCATCTGGTTCGTCTATGCCGTTATATTTCGAAAACCGGCGACGGCATACTTTATGTGTTAGCAGCCGCTTGGCTGTATTGGGAAAGCGGTACCGAATCGCCGCTGTTTAAAGCCATGGCCCTAGCGTTTCTCATCGAACGTCCGATTTATTTTGTTCTCAAAAATAGTTTTAAACGTAATCGTCCGCAAGCGGCGCTGGAAAATTTTCGTAGTGCCATTATCCCTTCGGATCGGTTCAGTTTTCCCTCCGGACACACTTCCGCAGCCTTCATGATGGCGACCTTAGTTGGTTTTTTCATACCGGTCTTATTGATTCCGCTTTATCTATGGGCGGCATCGGTCGCTTTCTCACGCGTGGTACTGGGCGTGCATTTCCCGACCGATACCTTGATGGGGGCCGCAATAGGCGTCGGCACGGCAATTTTCAGCTTGGATTACTTATTATCACTATGAAGATATTTTATGGAGTACAGGGCACCGGTAACGGACACATTACCCGTGCCAGAGTCATGGCGAAAGAACTTTACGCCCAGGGTTTCGATGTCACATTTCAATTCAGCGGCCGTCCCGCCGACAAATATTTCGACATGGACGTGTTCAACGGATATCAGCTTAAAGAAGGACTGACCTTCAACACCGAAAAAGGCCAAGTCAATTACCTCAAAACCGCATTACAGGCCCGGCCGATTCGTTTCTTACGAGATATCAATACGCTGGATCTAAAGGGTTACGATTTGGTCATCAGCGACTTCGAGCCGGTGACGGCCTGGGCCGCCAAAAGGCAAAAAATACCGGTACTCGGTATCGGCCATCAGTATGCGTTCAACCATAAAATTCCTAAAACCGGCTCGGATCCGATCGCCGACCAAGTGATGAAATATTTCGCTCCGGCCGACCAAGGCATCGGTTTGCATTGGCACCATTTCGGCCAACCGATCCTGCCGCCGATCATCGAAACGCCGGAATTTCCGAAATCGATCGTCAACAATAAAATCATCGTCTATTTGCCGTTCGAGGATCAAAACGAAGTCATCAAGTACTTGTGCCCGTTCGAAAATTTCGAATTTCATATTTATGCGCCGCAACCGGCCGAATCGAGATATCCTCATATTCTGTGCAAGCCGCTATCGCGTGACGGATTTCAAAAAGACTTATACGACAGCGCCGGCATCATCAGCAATGCCGGTTTCGAGCTGGCCAGCGAATCGCTGCAACTAGGCAAAAAAATTCTCGCCAAACCACTGCACGCGCAAATGGAGCAAATCTCTAACGCCGCCGCGCTCGAACAACTCGGCTATGGTCATACGATGTTCGATATGGATGTCGCCGTCATCGAAAATTGGCTGCACAATCCGCATGCAGTACATATCACCTACCCGAATGTCGCCAAAATTATCGTGCAATGGATCAAAGACGGAATGCCGCAAATGGACATGAAATTTACCGAAGCGGTATGGGATAGCGTTGACGTATTGCAAACCAAGCGGCTTGCGGATATTTGATGACCCGCGCCATTCTGTCACTCAACAAAATTTTTTTTATATCACTCAATTCGCATCGGCCAATGTGAAAAAACCAAAAAAGGGGCTAAATTACTAATTTAACCCCTTTTTTGATAGACCCGAGCCGAGGCAGCTACGCGTCGAACGAACAAGTCGGCGAAGCCCTGGACTTCGAGCTCAAGGGCGTTTGGCTGGCCTCGTCCAACCTGCAGATCGGCGCCGGAGCGGCGATGCGGCGCACCAACAATTTTGAGGACTATAGCGGCGGCTTGTTCATCCGTTATTTTTTCGACGACCGCAAAGCCTCGTACAGCACCGATATCCCGGACAGCCTATTCGGCAACATGCTTTTCTATTGAAAAACAACGAATCTTTTATCAACAACGACTTACCGCTCGATGTTCGAGCAAACTCAATCCAATCAATCGGATTCAAATCATCCGCTCCGTACATCACATCGAATAGGTGAAAACCCACACATGATCGGCTGCGTGTAGATATCGCCGATTGCTACGGCCTTTCCCAGCACGCTCAGTTTGGCGGACGAGGTGGAACGGATACAAATACAATTAGCGAGCAGATGTCCGATGAATGACAAGCAAATACGTAACTTCCCGGACTGCATTGCTAGTTTCGAAGTTAAATGGTTTAGTTAAAAGGGAGTAGTGTATATACTTAGTAGCTGTGTTCTAAGATGACAAAATACAATTCGCCCGTCTATTATTAGGCAAATAATATTTTGGGAGTTAGTGGTATGCCACCATCGATTGAGGGAGTATTGAGTGATACGCAAAGGGAAAGTTTGGAGATCGTGAATTTTATTTTCCATATCATCCAACCTGATGCCGTTGGCAACCAAGAGGTTATCTTCCTTGATGAAGTTCAGTTACAGAGCAAACAAAAAACCTTCTTTCTGGACTGCTTTCGAGAAATAGCTGAAGGAACCCAGTTTGTTTTTAAAACGGACTCCGTGAATCTTAAAGAGAAGTGCGTGCAGTTGATGGAGCAATCCGGCCGCTTTACAGAACTATCCCGTCATATCACCTCCGATTTTGCGGAACGTCATAAAGGACCAATGTCTGCCGGTGTCTTCGTCGTTGCAATCGTAAAGTACCTTGCAACATCAAACGATTGGAAGAAACTCGTTTTTTTAGTGAAGATGGATAAACGGCCTTCTTTTCCGCCATGGGCATTTCCGGATTACTGATGCGGGCTTGATTCAACGCCTGTTGGCGTTGTAGAAAATCGATCATGCAACCGATTTTTACCTTTATATTCGTAAGAAAAAACACATGCCGGCAATAACACCAAACGAAACAAACACTCGTGCGGAGCTGATCGACACTCAGCTCGCCCGAGCCGGTTGGTCGAAGCAACGCAAAATGTTGCTCGAAGAGGTGTTGTTGCAAGTCGCAACACCGGATCAGCCTTACGGAAAAGATCAATTCGCCGATTACGTCTTGCTTGGCTCGGACGGTAAACCGCTGGCGGTCGTTGAGGCAAAACGCACGGCGCGAGACGAATTGGCCGGAAAGCGTCAAGCGGCGGACTATGCAGAAGCGATCAAAGCCAAAACCGGCATCGACCCGTTTATCTTCCTGACCAACGGCAAGGAAATCCAGTTTTGGGATCGCGGCCGCTACCCGCCCAGGAAAATTGCCGGTTTTTACACCCGAGACGATCTGGAACGACTAAAGCACCAAAAGCAATACGCCCTGCCGGTGAGTGAAGTGACTATCAATGCCGAGATTGCCGGCCGCGACTATCAAAACGAAGCCATTCGCCGAGTTACCGAAGGCGTCGATGCCGCCAAACGTAAATTTTTATTGGTGATGGCAACCGGTACCGGCAAAACCCGTACCACGATTGCCTTGGTCGATACCTTGCTACGAGCTAAACGCGTGCAGAAAGTGCTATTTCTGGCAGATCGTCGAGAACTTGTTCGCCAAGCCATGTCCGAATTCAAAACCCATCTGCCTAACGAAAGCTTGAGCAGAATCGAGGGCGGAGCAACGTCGGGGGCTCGAATTCAATTCGCCACTTATCCCAGCATGATGCAGGTTTATCAACGCCTGTCGGTCGGTAGTTACGACCTGATCGTCGCCGATGAAAGCCATCGCTCCATTTATCAACGCTATAAAGCCATTTTCGATCACTTCGACGCCATTCAATTGGGCCTGACCGCTACGCCGACCGACTACATCGACCACAACACCTTTGAGTTATTCGACTGTGGCGATGGGCTGCCGTCCTACTATTACAGCTATGAACAAGCGGTTGCCGATAAAAATCTGGTCAATTACCGGGTATTGGATGCGCAAACTAATTTCCAGCTCCAAGGTATTCAGGGTGATGCGCTGCCCGAACCGCTACAACAAATGGCCCGCGATCAAGGCGTAGAACTCGACGAGCTCAACTTCGACGGCAGCGACATCGAAAAAGACGTCATCAACCAAGGCACCAACGATGCCATCGTTCGTGAATTCATGGATAAATGCCGCAAAGACGCGCGTGGACTTCCGCATAAAACCATCATCTTCGCCGTCAGCCATGCTCACGCCAAACGTTTGTACGAAAGCTTCAACCGGCTCTACCCGGAGCTGCAACGGCAAGGCATGGCGGAAATCATCGACAGCCACATGGAACGTGCCGATGCCACGTTGGACGATTTCAAATACAAAACCATGCCGCGTGTCGCTATCTCGGTAGACATGCTAGACACCGGTGTTGACGTGCCGGCCATTCAAAACTTGGTGTTCGCCAAACCGGTATTCAGCCGGGTCAAATTCTGGCAGATGATAGGACGCGGAACCCGGCTCTACATCGACAAAGCGACAGGCCAAGTCAAGCAAGACTTCCTCATCATCGACCATTGGAAAAATTTCGCCTATTTCAAACTCAAACCGGACGGTGAGCTCGATCATCCCAGCGAACCTTTACCAGTGCGCTTGTTTCGCTTATGCCTGGAAAAATGGAGCACGCTGCACGCCCAACAACTTGATACTCAATCAGCGATTGATGAACTGCAAACGATGCTTGCCGCCTTGCCTCGGCAAAGCATCAATGTGCGACCGCATTGGGATGAATTGGACCGACTACTCGCCCATTGGCCGCAACCCGATCATGCTGTCATTGATCATCTCAGCAAAACCATAGCGCCGCTGATGCGCTTGGCGCCGCTTTGCGGACTCGACGAACTGCAATTTCGCGTCTGGTGCGAACGGCTAACCGTGGCCTGGCTGAAAACCAATGAAGCCGAACAACTCAAGGTAAAACAGCGCATTCAAGAAGCCATCACCAGTTTGGCGGACAATATCCCGGAAGTCCGCAAAGTACAGGAACAACGTACCTGGATTGCCACGGCCGGTTTTTGGGAGCATTTGGATTTGGCCCGCCTGAACAATTTGCAAGCCACCTTTGCGCCTCTGATGCGTTACCGCACGGCTGCACCCAAAAACACGGTGGAAATCAACCTGCCGGATGCTATCGGCCAACGCAGTTGGATTATTTATGGCCCCACCGGCGAAGGCGCGTTTGCGGAAAGCTACCGCGAACAAGTCGAAGCCTGGATCAAGCGTCTGGCCGACGAACTGCCGGCATTGGCCAAGCTAAAAAGTGGCGAAAACCTCAGTGACGACGAGCTCGACAGCATCGCCGCTACCCTAAATCAAGCCGATTTATTCGTGACCGAAGACACCTTGCGCAAAGCCTTTGAAAATCAAACCGCCGCGTTACCGGAATTCCTACGCCACATTCTCTGCGAAGATGCGCGCCTGCCGGACCGTGAACAGCGCATAAACCAAGCATTCGAAACCTTCATCGCCCAACATGGCTACTTGCGCGCTAATCAACTTAATTACCTGCGCGCGGTTAAGGCTGCGGTATTGCGCCACGGCCGCATTACCCGCGCGGCATTGAACGAACCGCCGCTGTCGCGCGTCGGACGGGTCGAGGCTTTGTTTCCGCCGCAAGATATCGAAGAACTCATCGCCTTCGCCAACCAATGGGTTGACGATGCCGCTTAACCCATGTCCTCCTTATACACCAGTCCGTCATTCCGGCAGGGATTGCCGGAATCCAGGCTACAGGGAAGTCATCAGCTTGCCATCCTTGGAGCTGGATACCCGCTTCCCGGCGGGTATGACGGTATTGATGTATAAGGGTATGCGCTTAACCCATAAGGAAAAATCCGTAAATGCTAGCCCCGCATATCAAGAAAAAAGTCGATAAACTTTGGGACCGTTTTTGGTCCGCCGGCCTGACCAACCCATTGGTTGCCGTCGAGCAAATCACCTATTTGCTGTTTCTGAAAAGACTTGAAGACATTGACAACATTCGTGTTAGTCGAAATTTACCGTCTATTTATGATCTAACAGACGAAGAAAAATCAAAAATAGCAGAGGCAAAGGAAGAAGATCGATCCAAATTGCGTAAGCAGTTTGACGCCTCAACCTGCCGTTGGAGTTATATCCGCCAGTTGGAAAAAACCAATCCTCGCCATCTGTCCGAAGTGGTCTTTCCCTGGTTGAGAACCATAGACAGCCGTTTGTCCGCGCAAGAAACCGACGCCGAACTAGGTGGTTTGGACAAGCGCATGGCAGATGCCTATTTCCAGCTCGACCCCAACAAAGGCCAAGTGTTGGGTGATGCCATCGATTTAATCGACCAACTTTTCGCCCGCGCCGGGGACGGTTCCGCCGCCCAGGACATCATGGGCGACACCTTCGAATACCTGCTCAGCGAGATGGCAACCGCCGGCAAAAACGGCCAATTCCGAACCCCACGACATTTGATCCGCTTCATGGTCGAACTGCTCGATCCTGAACCCGGCGACAAGATCATCGACCCGGCCGCCGGTACCGGCGGGTTTTTGTTCAGTGCCCAGCAATACCTGATGCGCAAATACTCAGCACAAGACAACATCCGTTTGGAATGGGACGGTACCCCACATCGTTTGGATGGTGCGGCGGCGGGCGATAATTACGCAAAAATCCATAACGGTGCCAACTTCGTCGGTCTGGATAACGACCGCACCATGACCCGCATCGGCTGGATGAACCTGATACTGCACGACATCGCCGACCCGCAACTGGTGCAAGGCGACTCCTTGAGCAAGCGCGAAGGCAAAGCTAAATTGGCCGAGTTACTGACGCCGGAAAGCTATAGCTTCGTACTCGCCAATCCGCCATTCACCGGCACCGTCGATACTGCCGATTTGGAAAAAGACAGCGTGTTGTTTCCGCGCATCGGTGGCGGCGGCAAGAAAAAAGACGATGCCGTCACCAACAAAAGCGAGCTGCTGTTTTTGTGGTTGATGCTGGACTTGCTGCAAATTGGCGGACGCTGCGCGGTGATCATTCCCGAAGGCGTGTTGTTCGGCAACACCGACGCCCACAAACGCCTGCGCCGCGAACTGCTAACCGAGCACGTCGTCGAAGCGGTGATTTCGCTGCCCGGCGGCGTGTTTCAGCCTTACACCGGCGTCAAAACCTCGATCCTGATCTTCCGCAAGGAAACCCGTCGCGACGACAAACAAGCGTTCACCGGCCAAGCGCCACGTACCGAACACGTTTGGTTTTACGAAATCGAAAACGACGGCTTTACGCTGGATGCCAAACGTAACGCCCGGCCCGGCCAAGCCAACGACCTGTGGGATGCCTTGGTCAAATTCAAAACCTGGTTGAACGAAGGCCGCGCGGGTTCGGAGAGGTTGGAGAAAACTTATTTTCAACCGACATTCCACACTGAACGCTGGCGACAAGCTCTGCTGCGCGATAGCGCCGATCAATTGACGGCGGCCGGTCAGGCCTTTGCCGATCAAACCGATACCGGCATGTGGGATGGCCAGGTCTGGGGCATTCACGAACTGTTTCCAGAAATACCCAGTGATCCAAAAGCAGCTGAAGAGCTCATACGCAGGGATATCGGTAAAGGTTTGAAAGACGCCCTGATTGCCTTTTTTTCTGGCCCAGCAAGATCGGTTCTGGATCAATGGCAAGCCAATCCAACCATGACCGAAGTTCAACTGAAAACCGAATGGGAAAAGGCGATCAAATTACCTACCCAGGAATTCAATCGAGTTGCACGCGATGTCCAAAGATTTTTTGAACTAGAAGATTCGCAGGCTTTACCGCTGTGGAAGGAATTGGCAAAGCAAGCCCTGGCCGAAGGGCTTGAATACCATGAGAACACAGTTACGCATCCGACTACCGTGTCTATTGCTAATTACTCGCCTTGCGACAATTTGGTCGAACGGCTGGAAGAATGCGCTAGATGGGTCGCAAAGTTGGATGGATTCAACGTGGAACTACGCAGTCTTGCCATCGATCAACAAACGACTATCGTCACCGCCAAGCATTGGCTTATCCCAGTGCGCCAGTGGCTGTCAAACGACGACTGGCAATCGGTAGACGGCAAGCTGCAAGGCTCGCACGATGCCAGCGGTTTGGTGCGGTCGGAGTATGTCCAGGCCATACTGGACGAAGGGCTGTACGACGACAAAGGCAATTTGAAAGACGACTTGCTCGATCCGGATTGCATAGAAGCCCGCGACTGGAACCTGTCGGCCGGACAATACAAACCCTTCGATTTTAGCCAGCTCAAGAGCGATAAGAATGTCGTCGATTTGATCGGCGAGCTTCGGAAGACCGAGCAGAAGATTATGGGTGATTTGGACAAATTGCTGGCTATGGTTGAAGGTAACCAATGAAATTGCCAAGTAGCTGGATCCAAACCACAGTTGGAAAATTAATTGTCGACTTACAACCCGGTTTTGCTCAAAAACCCGGCGATGAAGATGAGGGCACAACACCTCAAATACGAACCCATAATGTCACGCCAGATGGAAAAATTAGCTTAGATGGCATTAAACATGTCACAGCCGGTACTAAAGAAATGGCGAAATATCTGCTCAATGTAGGAGATGTCGTTTTCAACAATACTAATAGCGAAGAATGGGTCGGGAAAACGGCTGTATTTGATCAGCAAGGCGAATATGTATTCTCCAATCACATGACGCGATTACGTGTTAATAATGACGTAGTCCATCCTGAATATCTAGCTAGTTACTTACACTTACTTTGGTCTGCTGGATTCTCAAAAACAAGGGCTAAACGTTGGGTTAGTCAAGCAGGAATTGAGAGCGACGTACCTATCTCCTTCAAACTTGCTCTACCAACAATTCTAGAACAACAACGTATCGTCGACGTACTACGACAAGCGGATGCCGTTGCAAAGGCCAAGCAAACTATCAAAGACCAAATCGATCAGTTGGTTGGAACTGCTTATTGGGAATATTTCAGTGAGTGGTATACCAAGGCTGGTTTGGTTGATGTCGTCCGAATAAGCGAATATGTTGCCGACTCGCAATATGGCGTATCCGAAGCCATGGAAGGAACTGGTTCTCATGCTGTGCTACGTATGAACAGTATTACAACCAGCGGCTGGCTGGATTTAACGGACTTGAAATATGCCAATCTCTCCAAAAAAGACATCAAAGCAACGGCATTGCAGGACGGCGATCTGTTATTCAATCGCACCAATTCAAAAGAGTTGGTCGGTAAATGCGCGATCTGGCGGCAGACAGCCGGGGCATTTAGTTATGCTTCCTATCTTGTGCGCTTTCGTTTGAAGGAAGGCATGCTACCCGAATTTCTTTGGGCTACGCTCAACAGTGCTTACGGCAAATACCGCCTTTTGAATTCAGCGAAACAAGCGGTCAGCATGGCGAATGTAAGCCCGACAGACTTGGGCCGAATCACCGTTCCTTTACCCCCATTACCATTGCAAGAAAAATTTGCCGAGTTCGTCAGGCAGATAGAAAAGCTCCGAGAGCAAATGTTAAGTAACTTAACAGCATTTAGCGAGTTGCAAGCCGTTGTTACTCAACAGGCATTGCTGGGTGATCTTACTGCGCAATGGCGCGAACAAAACAAGGCAAGAATCGAAGCCGCAGCTCTAAAAAGAGATGCTTTCCTTGATGAACGCGGAATCAAAGCGGCACCATCGGCGGGTTATTCCAAGCCCGTTCCAGCTCAAGAAAATTCTGACCGTCCCGCACGTCGCTGGTTGATCAACGAGCTTAGTGAATTGCAGCATGCGGTCTGGACCATGCTCCAGCACGAATGGCGTAAATTGGTCATCGTCGACGATCCCGAAGCGTTTAACGACTTCTGCACCAACCCGCAAAGCACTTGGCCGATCGAACACTTCAACGCCTCCCCCAATCGCATCCGCCGCACCCTGGAACAATTGGCAGCCTTGGGCTTGATCGCTAAAGTCAGCGTACCGCGCCGGAATGCCGCTACCCAGCAAACCGAATATTTGACCGCATTCCGTCCGTTACGCGACGACGAAAATACCCGCTTACGCGACGCGGCGATGTTGAAGAGCGTGATAAACGGCAACGAGCCATCGTCAGGCAATTTAGAGGAATGAGGCGGGTTTTATGAAGCTACGTTATTTGCATCTACAAGATTATCCGCCGATCAAAGACATCAAAGTGCTATTCGCCAGCGGCTCGCCGCTGCAACGCGATTGCTCGATTCGCTTTGTAGTCGGCGTCAACGGTAGCGGTAAATCCAATTTGCTGCGCGCTATCGCCGAAGTGTTTTTAGCGTTGTCGGAACAGCGCGTGCCGCCGTTTCCGGTCAGTTTGGTTTACGAATTGGGTCAAAAAGGTTCGGCCAATCACCGGACCTTGTTGCTGCATTGTCCGGGTAAACGCACAGAATCGAGTTTGTGGATGCATGAGCGCTTTGCTTTTGACGATAGTAATCCCATCGAAGTTTTTGATGTGTCATTTGGCTTTCTGAAATCAAAAGACAATCCGATGCCACCGGGTTTTTCTCCTTTGATAGCACCCGGTGAATGGCCCAGCCGCGCAACCACGCCGCCACTGATGGCTCTACCAAACGCGGTTTTGGCTTATACCACGGGTGCTATTCAGCCTTGGCAGACCTTATGGAATCGTAGCGCCGATAGCAAAGACGGCGAAGAATCTTTCTCGACCGACGAAGAGACATTAGAAGTCGAACGTCCGGCGGGCTGGAATATGTCTCAGGAACTGGCAAGCCAAAACCAACAGAGCGGCCAATCGGAAACCAGTAATGTCGAAGATTGGTTTCCCGAAAGTTCCTCTTCAATTATGGGTTTTCGTCGCCCGATATTGCTGAATCCCGCATTGTTGAAATGCGCTTTATTGGCGATAGCGCTGCCGCAAGCCTACCTGGATACACACGACAGATTAGCTGAATTGGAAATCAAATTAGCCAAAGCGTTTAGAAGAGAGAGGCAATTGTCACCTTTACAAGAAATGTTGCAACGCGGCGGTTGGCATTATCTGGTTTCGGTGGCTTTCCGTTGCCGCTTGCAAACTGAAGCATGGCGCCGCAATCGTTTATTGGGCACGGCCCACGATTGGCTGATTTGTGCAGGTGAAGTGATTGCGGAACCGCATCCGACCGAAGCCAGGCGAACGCTGTATTTCGATCTGAAAGGCGATTTCAGCAGTTATAGCGAAACCTTATCAGCTAACGACAATTTGCAAATCAGCGGCACCCAAGGCGAATCCCTTTGGGCATTATTGGGCGGCCACGAGGCCACCGCTTTCGAGTTGTTTACCAAATTAGTGGATTTGCATCAGGCCGGCTTGTTCGACGACGTTGAATTACGGTTGCGCCGTTACACCAAGCCTGACGAATCAGCTGATCGCGACGCCGTTGAAAACGATGTCGGGGTATTGCGTTACGAAGAACTTTCCGACGGCGAGCAGATGGTCTTGGGCCGGATGGCCTTGTTTCATCTGCTGGAAGATCAGCAGGACTCACTGTTACTATTGGACGAGCCCGAGACGCACTTTAATGACCTTTGGAAGCGTGATGTTGTTTCCGTGGTGGATACGGCTTTAGGCAAAACCTCGTGCGAGGTTGTGATTGCCACCCATGCCGCCCTGGTGTTGACCGATGCCTTGAAAGACGAATTGGTGGTTTTGGAGCGGACAACTGACGAAAATTCCGAGATTTTGCCGCATTCAGTTGTCCGCGTATTGGACAGAGATATTCATACTTTCGGCGCAACCGGCGACCATCCATTGCGGGATATTTTCGGCGCGCCCGATACCGTGGGCCGGCGTGCGAGTCGTATCTTGGAAGTATTGATTGCGGCTGCTACGCTGACGGATCGGATCGAGCCTTGTTGGGCGAGCGAAAATCCGGCGCTTAGCAACGATATTGTCGATCAGCTCTGTTCGATCGTCGCCGTAACCGAACCCTCAATGACTAAAACCAACGTCAGAGAGGCGCTCGATAGCATCGAACATTTTACCGTGCATTTCGGCGCCGAGCGTCCGTTGACGATGAAAGCGGTCTTGGAAGCCTTCATCCGGCAAACCGGCCCCGGCTATTTTCAGGTCGAATTGAAACGCGCATGGCGGCGCTTATGGAATGAGGAAGGCCATGTTACACAAGCGTGAGCTGCCGAATTCCGAGTTCGAGGACTTGAACAAGGTTTATCAAGTCAAGCTGAAATTACTGTGTTGGCTGTTGTGTACGCCGCCAGCTGGTCAGGTGACCAAGGAAGACATAGAAACCTTATTCGGCAAAAATTCCAAACTGCTGGGTTGGTTTGGGACTCGTCGTTTGGGTAAACCAGATAAGCGCACTCAATTTGGCCAGGCGCTCGATGTCTTGGCAAACAAAGCTCGATCAGAACCAATAGAAGCTAATCAAGTCGCCAACGCCATCGAGCATGATGCGGTATTTCATCAAAAATGGCACGAACCGGGATTTGAGCTGAAATTTCCATGTGGCTTTACGGATTGGTTGGAGCCGGTTAAAGCCGTTGCCGAACCGTTTTACGATTGGCTAGCTTCGGAAAAAGGCTTTGCCAAAGTTGTTTTTGGGTTAACGGGTTGCAACATGACGCGTTCCAAAATCATGCAGGCATACCGTCCTCAAAGTCTTGGAATTTGTGGTTACTGCGACGGTCCTTTAGGCGAAATCGGCAGCAAGGCTGATGCCAACGATTGCGAACACTTTTTTCCAAAATCCAAATGGCCGCATTTGGCCATTCATCCCGCCAATTTGTTTGCTTCCTGCAAGGGGTGTAATGAAACCTGGAAGTTGAATAAAACCCCAATGGGTAACGCCGACGAGGCTGGTATTCGCGGAACCTATCACCCTTCTTTACTTAGTGGCGCTTCGTTAATTTCCGTTGCCGCCAAGCAGTCGCCAGACCATCCCATGCGGGTTTCTATCGAAATTCGTGATGCAGCGGTGCCGGAACGCGCTCAAACATTAGTCGAAACTCTCGATCTCGAAGCACGTTGGTCAAACGACGTGAATGAAAAAATGGATGGTAGAGGCGTATCAGTATTCGTTTCCAAAGCATTTCAGGATAGGTTTCGCGGACAAGCACCCGTCGAAGCTGAGATTGATGAGTTGCTCGATGATTCGATTATCTGGGCCAGAAAAAATATAAGTAAAGAAGAACGCTCGATTCGTCTGGCTGCAGCATTGCAATATCAGAAAGATTGCCATTTGGCGCAAATCATTCAGGAGTTGTTATGAGCGATCAAATCAAACCGGTATCGCTTATCGACGCACCCACCGGCTACGCCGACTGGCTAACCGACCTAAAAACCCGTATCCAGTCCGCCCAGCAACGCGCGGCCTTATCTGTCAATCGCGAATTGGTCTTGCTGTATTGGCAAATCGGACAAGACATACTGGAGCGGCAAGCACAACAAGGTTGGGGCGCGAAGGTAATCGAACGGCTTTCGCACGATTTGCGTACCGCGTTTCCGGACATGAAAGGTTTTTCGCGCGCCAATTTGATGTATATGCGCGCTTTCGCGGAAGCCTGGCCGGATACCGAAATTGTCCAACAGCTTGTTGGACGATTGCCTTGGGGGCACAACTTGGTGTTGCTCAGCAAATTGAAAGATGTGGATAGCCGCAAACGCTATGCCGAACGGGCTATCGAATATGGTTGGTCGCGTAATGTGTTGAACATCCACATCGAAACCCGCTTGCTGGAACGGGAAGGTAACGCGGTTACCAATTTCGAGGCCAATTTGCCAAAGCCCCATTCGGATTTGGCCCGCGAATCCTTGAAAGACCCTTATTTGTTCGATTTTCTCGGCATAGGCCAAGAAGCCGACGAGCGGGAAATCGAAAACGCGTTGGTTCAGCACATCACCCGCTTTTTGATCGAACTCGGCGCCGGTTTTGCTTTCGTCGGCCGGCAATACCATCTGGAAGTGGGCGGCGACGATTTTTTCATCGACCTGCTGTTTTATCACCTCAAATTGAGCTGTTACGTGGTGGTGGAACTCAAAACCGGTGCATTCAAACCCGAACACGCCGGGCAATTGAGTTTTTATCTGACGGCGGTAGACGCGCAACTCAAATCCGAGCACGACCAGCCAACCATCGGCCTGTTGCTGTGCAAGACGCAGAACCGGATAGTGGCCGAATACGCTTTACGCGACACCAACAAACCCATCGGCGTGGCCGAGTACCAATTGGTCGAAGCCTTACCGACGGAACTGAAAACCAGTTTGCCCAGTATCGAACAGATCGAGCAAGAACTAGGTGATCTATCGTGAATCTTGTTAACCAAATGTTTAAAAAAATTCAAAAGGAAGATCGGGGGCAGACCTTGCATTTGACATGTAGCCCTGTTGTTCAAATATGAGGTTCAATTCGAATGGACAGGATACCCGGATGGCTAGGTATTTACAAAACTAAAAAAGTAAAAAAGGGTCGGGTTTAATTAATAATTCAACCCGACCTCTTCCTCCCGGTATCCATATTCTCAATCATTTCATTTACAGGGCGTATCGCTTCTAAATAAGCTGCCATGGCTATCTATACAAGCATAAGCGTTGCCCTCGCCGCCGCTTAGGAACGCGCATAAAATAACTTCCTCAAGTGCGCGGATGAATTTCCGGTGTAGGTGCGGATTTATCCGCACAGTGCGAATGAATTCGCACCTACAATTCCCTGATTTATTCCATGCACAATACTTAGGAACGAGTACGAAACAAGTGAGTCAATTGACCAATCCGTTTTTGTATCATGCTGGGGTTCGTGCCTCACCCCGGCCTACTCCATTGTTTTGACAAAGTAGGCTTGGATGAAGCAAAGCGGAATCCCGGCATGAAATGTTCAAATTATATCGTACATGTTCCTTAATTTTGTGGTGGTTAAATTGCCTTCGACGATGACTGAATTAGCGTCTGAAGTTAATATCAGTGCGCTGGTGCTTCCTTTTCTGGTGGAAACAGTTTTGGCGACTTCACATACTTCATCAGCATCGCAGGAATTGGCCGCTATTTTTGTTGAAGGATTTACGGGTTGGGTGGGCGGTTCACATCCTAATAAACCGATGAATAAAGAGTAAACAAGATACTGTCTTTTCATAAACCCCTCCTTAAGCGCATAAGTATCTACACAAGTTTTTATATCATAAATACAATGAGTTACAATCTGTCTTAGCACCCTCGCCTGTTGGAGAGGGTTGCGGTGGTGAGAGTAAAAACAACCACTTATATTCCCCTCATCCCAGCCTTCTCCCGCAAGGAAAAAGGGACAAGTACTTGTGTAGATACCTATGCCTTAAGCGGGATGGATATGGGAAATCAACGAAATTCATTCTACGCATAAAGTTACGCCATTTAAAAATTAATGGCTACGGGTCACTCACGATGATCAAGGGTGAGTCATGGAATGTAGGACGGGCAGGCAGTGCCGGCGTTTCGAATTAGGTCAATGCTTGAATTGCGAGACGAGCTTCGGGAGGCGCTGGGCATGAATGCCTGCGCCGTGCGGCCAGGGAAGGCCTATTCCCGCATGTTGTGAGATAGGAAAGACAGCGCAATTCTGGAGCGGACGAGTTGCGTATTCAACGAACGATGTCGGTTCGAATCGCCGGTCGGTGCATAAATCACACAATCGACGTTATTCGATCACCACCTTTTTCTCCGAAAATCGGGATACTGTACCCAAGTTCAACGAACCGCTTGAACGAAAACCACCAACAAAAACCAAGGGGAAACCACCATGAAAACAGTATCTTTCGCAGCAGTAGTTTTGATGACAGTCGTTAGCGGCACAGCCATGGCCGAAGGCTCGAAAATCGAAAAATCCACGATAATCAACGCTTCCAAAAACACGTTGACCAACACTCAGGCAATCGGCCGCAACAGCGCCGCTCATACAGGCTCTATCAGCATAGTCGGCTCGAAAGTCGAGAAATCGACTCTGATCAACGCCTCGAAAAACACGCTGACCAACACGCAAGCGATCGGCAGGGATTCGGTGGCGACAACCGGTACGATCGACATCCGATAAGTAGCGCATAAGGGCACAAGGATGTGAGATATCGGGACGCCCCCTTTTTTGCTTACTTTTTTGCTTTTTTGGCGCATGTGAAATCAGTCTTCCTCGGACCAAACACTGAAGTAGATGGCGAAACGGCGAGCCAGGTGCTTTGGTTTCTCCGCAAACAACCTACGCCCCAGCGGCTTACTTTCGCGCTCGATCTGCGCGGTCCTCTCCTCGACAAGCTTGATGAAGCTCGTAAGAACTTCTTCCTTTGCAGAGGATGCCGGATCATTCAGGACCCATGCACGTAAAACACAAAGATCATGGTGATTGCCTAGCAATTCACCGAGCTTCTCCGCCTCATCCCGCCGTGCTCGCACGACGGTAGGCCAGGTGTCACGAAGGAGGCGCATGTGATACCAGTGGTACTTCACTCGCTTGCGCCACTCGTGAAAAGTATCAGGTGTAGGATTGTCGCAGGCTGCATCCATGGCAGCGCATGCCCGGGAGTACGTTCTACGCATACCCTCGAGTGCTGCCCCATAGCCATCGCTTTCGATACTCAAAGTTGCCACACGCTTGTGACCTACCACCATAGCGGACTCAAAATCTTGCAGAAGCTTATCGATCCGGCCCGTATCCTCCATCAGCGTGTTCTTACGCGTCTCCAGCCGCAGGCGGATAGGCCGTATGATCTCTCTATCAACTTGGGCATCGAAATGCTCAGCGAGCGCGCCGCAGGTTTCAATCATTGCCTCCGTGTCGCGTACATCCGAGATACGGCGGGCAACATCGCGGTACCAAGCGTTCTCCTTGGAGTAAGCCTCGCCGAGAGCGCCCCGAATAAGTCGCAACGCCGCGCGTATCTTCTTACAGCGCTTGCGCACTTGATGAATCGTATCAGCCCGATCCAGGTTCGTATCTGCCACTTCGCCGAGCGATTTTTCGATCTGTTCGGATATGACGCGGCGGATACCGTCCTGAACCGATTCGCCGGTTCTCAAACGATATGACATACTTGATAATCTCCAACTTGGCTATATGACATCGACGTGCAGGCTTAGATGAAGCCCAATGCCTCATGCCTCACATCACTGGCGGTAAAAAGCAGAGCGAAAAATGAGTGGCACTTTTTACTATCCAACTGCATGTGATTGTTAGCTTGTTTCTTCTATTAAATAACCCGGCTTCTTGGTTTGATCAATAAATTTTTCAATATTTCTTTTGCCCCATTGGTTTGAAATAGCATACCTGGTTGAATCCAAGAATTCTAAAACTTTATCATCCCCAAGAAAATGCCGATATACTCCTCATCAAATGTAAATTTCCTTTGCTTCCTGTTCAGGTACAAAGGGGAAAAGGAAAGGCGAATGTCAAATGTAAGGCTTGATAATCATCGAGCCTGTCTCCGCGAACGTTTTGATTTGCTCAGGTCCTGGTCGAACTAAAAAGGGGTCAGGTTTAATTATTAATTAAACCTGACCCCTTTTTCACTCCCTGACATTGAGTCAATTCTGCAATGTGCAGCAACTGAGAAATTGGTTTCTTTTAATGAGCCTCGGGTATATGGCAGAGCAATTCCAGTTTTATCCGCTAAGTTTGTTTGCATTAATAAAATGCCAAAACTACTCAAACTTAATTCCGTGTTGATCTTGCCGCATTATTAGCGTGATAGTAACGGTAATTCGAGGTCAGAGTAAGCTGAGATTAACTTTACCCTGACCCCCGGTTAATTCGGCTTTTGAATTGACAACAATTTATTGCATACGGAGTCGCAGATGTCTTTGCCGTTGTTAAACTTTTTGATATAGATCTGTTCTTTGTAGTACTGATGACTTTTTCTCAAAAATCTCACATAAGGGGTAGGTGTAAAGAAATGTCTTTGCATAGTGTGCTGTTGAAGCACCGCTGAGATAATTTCAGCATTGCCCGCAACCAATGAATTAACTTCTACTTCTGTTACTGTTGATTCGTCGCATTTTGTTAGCACTATATTGATGTGCTTGGTGCCATTTATAATTTGTATATCATCAATAAGAAAGCCGAGTTGAAGCGCCAAAGCTCGAATTGTATTAGGGTTGTACCAGTAAAGATGACCGACATGAAATATTTTATTCGGAGCATGATATATCGCCTCGATATTAGGTATCTCCATAAGCACATGCCCGCCTTTTTTAAGTAGTTTGTGCATTTGCACCATTGCTTCGCGAGGATTGGGCATATGTTCGAACACATGATTAATGGTTATAAGGTCATATTGGTTTTCAGTTGTTAAATCTCGAAGAAACCCTGTTATTATAGTGTTCAATTGAAGATTGGATCGCGCATAGTTTGCATACTCTTCGTTAGGCTCAATTCCATCAATTAAGATGCCTATCCTTTGTAAGACATAAGCAAAAAAACCTGCACCTGCGCCTACATCGAGCACTCGCATACCATCTCTGTATACAGATAGAAACCGAGTGCTTCTGTCTATGGCTCTCAGCGTTTCACGATAACAGTGCTTGTGTTTTGGTTGAAAAGCCTTTTTGTACTGTTTTCGGTACTCAGAAGCATAAAACTTTTCAGTACATTCAATAGTCGGCTGAGGATCGACCCATACCAAACCGCAGTTTATGCACATGACATTAATAAGCGGCTGACCATTTCTGTCTTTTTTGGCGATGATTTTTATCTGATTGTTTCCACATACTGCGCAAGGCAATGATGCTGTGCAATGCCGTGCTGAGTGCACTTAATACCTCCTCAAAAAAGTTAGGCGAGAATCGGGCTGATCCATTTGACTGGCTTATTCACTAATGGTTCTGAGCTTTTCAAGCAATAATTGGGGATCAGTGCGGCTAGGCAAGGACGTGTATTCCAGTGGGTGCGAATCCCCCTCCAATAAGGCAAGTCAGGCGCTGGATAAAAAGCCATGGGTTGGCGGTAGACATTCCAAAGATTAAGCACAGACCAATGTAGGCTATGGCCTGCGTTTTTGCGGGTATTTTTGCCTCGGCAATTAAACCAGCGAAAAATAGTCGGGCAGGTGAGACAAGGGCTGCGTTGGCCAATCCAGGCAGTCATGGCTGGCCTCCGTCACTTAGGGGGGTGAGTGGATGAAACGCCGGATTGTCTATCATAACCGTTCGCATTGCGGATGGTGGCATTCATGACGAGCCCTCAAAATGATCAATACATGCCATTCTAGCAATCAGCCATTAACTCATCCAATATATGTAATTAATGGATTTGTTCTTTTTTGTGAATGTAAAATTGCTTCGCTTAATTATTACAGGGGGGTCTAAAAGGGGTCGGTCTAAAAGGGGTCAGGTTCTGAGGTATCCCCACGAAATAGCCAAATAAAACAATTTGCTATGGCTAAAAATTGATAGATTTATTGATTTTTTATCGTTCCTACGCTCTGCGTGGGAATGCATCCCGGGACGCTCTGCGTCC
>Ga0180009_10000635_pt1 | contig 46913 bp, 40 predicted proteins | sample OS_PC_MetaG_FD_123537 | JGI IMG/M metagenome (GOLD analysis project Ga0180009, IMG submission 123537) | Groundwater microbial communities from the Aspo Hard Rock Laboratory (HRL) deep subsurface site, Sweden - OS_PC_MetaG | ecosystem: Environmental > Aquatic > Deep subsurface > Groundwater...
GAGAGCCTCAGCTCCTACGCCCGTCAGTTTCTTGGAGTAATGGGCAAGCCTGATGTCGATCAAATCGACGGTTTATCTCCCGCTATCTCCATTGACCAAAAAACCACTTCCCACAACCCTCGCTCCACTGTGGGAACAATTACGGAAATCTATGACTATCTAAGATTGCTTTACGCTCGTATCGGCCACCCCCATTGCCCGCAGTGCCAGCGTGAAATCTCTACCCAGAGCGTGGACCAAATCGTCGGTCACGTCATCACCGAGCTAGAGGAGAGAACCCTGAGCAACGCACCCACTAGATTTATGGTTTTATCCCCAGTAGTCCGTAACCGTAAAGGCGAGTTTGACGGCCTGATGGAGAATATTCAAAAAAAAGGATACGTTCGCGCCCGGATTGACGGCAAGATCTACGACTTAACTGAAGAACTTAACTTAATCAAAACCAACCGCCACACTATCGAAGCTCTGATTGATCGTTTAACCATTTCCAAAAAACAACTCCAAGACACTCCTGAGCTCAAATTATTTAAAAGCCGTTTATCCCAATCAATCGAAGAAGCCCTCAAACTTTCGCAAGGCTATGCAGTCATCAGCTTTGTTAATGACGCTTCGCTGAGTTTCCCCGAGCAACCCAAAGAAGTAGAGGACCGCTTATTTAGTGAAAACCTCGCCTGTAGCCACTGTGGTATCAGCATTGAAGAGCTCGAACCCCGACTGTTTTCTTTTAACTCCCCACAAGGAGCTTGCGCCACCTGTAGCGGACTGGGCTCGCTACTTAAAATAGATGCCCAAAAGATGATCGCTCCTGGTTTAACTTTAAGTGAAGGCGCAATTATTCCTTTTGCTAGCGCCTTAGCTCATGGTACCTGGTGGAGTAGATTAGTCATCGCAGTAATTGAAGATCGCGGTTATGACTTTCGCCAAACTCCTTGGGAAGACTTTGACGAAGCCACTCAGCGAGTCATGCTTTATGGCTCCAAAAAAGTTTACGAAATTAGTGGCGAGAATCGTCAGGGTAGAATGACTAGTATTGAACAAACCTTTGAAGGTTTTATTAAAAATTTAGAGCGCAGGTACCAAGAAACTGCTTCTGATTTTATCCGTCACGAAATTGAAAAATACATGCAACAAGAAGTTTGCCCGGGTTGCAACGGTGACCGGCTCAAAGATGAGGCCCTGGCCGTATTTGTGGATGGCAAAAATATCGCTGAGATCACCGCCTTACCCATTGAACAAACTCTCACATGGGCAGGACATGTTTATAAAGATGGAATTTTAAGTACCAAAGAATTAGCCATTGCTCAATCAATTCTCAAAGAAATTGTAGCTCGACTACACTTCTTAACCTCGGTGGGGCTAGAGTACATCAGCTTAAACCGCGAAGCCTCAACCTTAGCTGGCGGCGAAGCCCAACGGATTCGCTTAGCTTCACAGATCGGCACTGGTTTAACCGGCGTCATGTATATTCTTGATGAGCCCACCATTGGCTTACACCAACGGGATAATCACCGCTTAATTGATACCCTCAAAAATTTACGTGATAAAGGCAACACTGTCATCGTGGTGGAACATGACCGCGATGTTATTATGTCCGCTGATGAAGTGATTGACTTTGGTCCTGAGGCTGGAAAACTAGGTGGCAAAATTGTCGCTCAGGGCTCACCTACAGAAATTCAATCCCAAAAAACTCTCACTGCTAAATATCTTTCCCGCAAAAAAGACGTCATCTATAAAAAAACTGTTCCAGACCGACGTTATATTCATCCTGATGCCGTGGCCAAAACACAAAAAAATGAGCCAGTGATACGAATTGAAGGTGCTGCGAAGCACAACCTTAAAAAAATTGATGTCGAGTTTCCACTACGCACTTTTACCAGCATTACCGGGGTATCTGGGAGTGGAAAGTCAACACTCTTACATGATACTCTCTATTACCAGCTCACTAAAGCTCTGGGCTATAAAACTGATCACAAACCTGGGCATGTGGATCAAATTACTGTCCCCGATGAAGTCAAAAAAGTGACTTTAATTGACCAAAGTCCAATTGGTAAAACCCCCCGCTCCAATCCCGCTACTTACACCAAAGTCTTTGATTACATTCGCAAACTTTTTACCACTACCCGCGAAGCCCAAATCCGCGGTTACCATCCCGGCCGCTTTAGTTTTAACGTTAAAGGCGGACGCTGTGAAGCCTGTCAGGGTGATGGCCAAATCAAGATTGAAATGCAGTTTTTGCCTGATATCTATGTCACCTGTGATGTTTGCCATGGCAAACGCTACAACCAAGAAACTTTAGAAGTGAGGTATAAAGGCAAAAACATCCATGAAATTTTAAAACTAGAAATTAAAGATGCATTTGAGTTTTTTAACGGTCATGCCATACTACACAGCAAACTTCAAACTTTGTTAGATGTCGGTTTGGGTTATCTCGAGCTAGGCCAACCCGCCCCCACCCTAAGCGGCGGCGAGGCCCAACGCGTCAAACTTGCCAAAGAGCTTTCTGGCCGGGTGAACGAACACGTAGTCTATCTATTAGACGAACCAACTACCGGTCTCCACTTTCACGATGTCCAAAAACTTTTAGATGTCCTGCATCAACTAGTCGAGAACAACAACACCGTCATCGTCATTGAACACAATCTGGATATTATTAAAAACTCAGATTGGATTGTTGATCTGGGTCCAGAGGGTGGTGATAGGGGTGGAGAAGTGGTGGCGATTGGCAAGCCAGAAGACATAATTGCCAACAAAAAATCTTATACTGGCAAATATCTCAAACAAGAACTATCAAAAATGCGGTAAAATAAAAAGTTAATGAAAACTTTTTACCTAGTCCGCCACGCCCAATACTCCAATCCTCGCAATATTTTAGTCGGCCGCCTGCCAGTCGAACTCTCAGAAGAGGGCAAAGAAGAAGCTAATAAGCTCGCTCTTTTCTTTGTCGATAAAAATATTGAAAAAATCTACTCTAGCCCCGTATTAAGATGCAAACAAACTAGTAAAATCATCTCTAATAAAAAATTCCCCATCGAGTATGATCTTCGTCTTGCAGAAACATTTTCTGCCTATCAAGGTTATTGGGAACTAGACTGGGCTCATTTTTATAAACACCACTCCAAACTAGGCGGAGAACTCGCAACAGATGTCCAAAAAAGAGTAGTAGATTTTTATGACGAGATTAACAATAAGAATAAGGGAGATGTGATTATTTGCTCACATGGAGATTCTTTATACCTCCTCTACGCCCACCTGCTCAAACTACCTACTCCAGATATTAAAGAAATTTATAAACTTCCGGATCAAGAATATCAACCCAAAGCTTCCATCAGACCTATTTTTTTTGACAAAGATAAAATCTCAGTTAAACCCTTAATCGAAATCACAGATTTATGATCAACCTTATGCTGTATGATTTCTGGAAAAAAATCTCAGTTATTTTTTTATCGATATTTTTTTTATCTCTAGTCATTGTTAACTCAGTCCAAGCTCAAACCAGCGCCAATTACTTTGACACTAAGCTCCATACCACGGTTACTGTCAATGAGACAGGACTCAGCCGTATTAAGCATGAGTTCACCATCACCAACAAAACTCCCACTACTTATGTCAGCCAATATGGTTTGAAAATCAGCTCCGCGGAACTCAAAAATACAACCGTGGTTTACAATGGGCAAGCTCTAGAACCAGAAATCGTCTCCGCCAAAATCGGCCAGCAATCAGGTCCTGGTCAAACCAGCATCGGCATCACTTTTCCTGACAAAGTAGTTGGAGAAGGGAAAACTAGGGAATTCACCATCAGCTACACCGATCCTGACGCTGCGGTAATTAGTGGCAACGTCTTAGAAGTTAGCTTACCCCCACAAGCAAACCCCCAAGATTACTCCGTCTACACCATCACTTTAATCACTCCAGACAAATTTGGCGGCCCTATTAGAACTACTCCTAAAAACAACTCTTTTACTGTGCAGGGAAACCGAGTCATCACCACTTTTAACCAGGGGGGAGAACGAGGCACTTTTGCTCTTTTTGGGAGTATTCAATTTTTTAATCTTGATCTTTCATACCATCTCAATAATCCCACTAATAATCCTGGCATTACTCAAATCGCCCTGCCTCCAGACACAACTTTTCAAAAAATGCACTATTATCAACTTGAGCCTAGACCAGAAAAAATTGAGTCAGACGCTGACGGCAACTGGATTGCAACTTACCAACTTCCAGCCAGCACAGATACAGTGGTTAATCTTAAAGCCACTGCCTTACTAACTTTAGAGCCAAATTCAGACATACCAATATTAAAGCCCGCTCAATCTTTGCTCCAAGCTCAAGCATACTGGCCAGTTAATCATCCTGACATTAAAAATCTAGCTCAAAAATACACCACTGCTAAAGATATTAATGACTTTGTGGTAGATACATTGAGCTACAATACCGCTTTAGCTTTTAACTCTCCAAAACGCTTGGGTGCTATCGAAGCTCTCAATAATCCTGATCAAGCTGTTTGCCAAGAATTCACTGACTTATTTGTAACTCTTGCTCGGGCGACTGGAATCTATTCTCGTCGAGCCACAGGTTATGCTTACTCACAAAACAGTGAGCTTCGTCCTTTAAGTTTAGTCGAGGACATCTTACACTCTTGGCCAGAGTATTTTGATCCCACTCAAAAACGCTGGATTCCTATTGATCCCACCTGGGAGAACACTACTGGTGGAGTAGATTATTTTCATCAAGTAGACTTAAACCATGTTGTGTTTGCGATTAACGGCCAAGACAGTCAAACACCTTACCCAGCCGGTAGCTATAAAGAACAGGACTCGCCTCAAAAAACAGTTCTTGTAGAATTTGGAACCAATTTTCCCGAAGAAAAATTATCTTTCAAAACTAGTTTTATTCCACAAAAAATTTTAGGGGTTAATCTTCCCGGCCGCTATGTACTGCAAATCTCCAATAACGTCGGGCAAGCCTTCTACCACCTGCCACTAAATATCACCACTAATTCTTCTAACCTGGTGATCAAAAACAGTCCTCAAGAAATTACTGCCTTGCTTCCTTTGCAAACTCTAGAGATACCACTTATTTTTGAAAGCAATGCTAATTGGTTGCCTACTCACGATACAATACTCTTAAAGATTGCGGATGAAAACCAAGAATTCAACATCACCACCAGCCCACCACTGCAATTTAGCTTTAACCTCGAACAACAGTATTATTATCTGGCCGTGGCAGGCGGAATTGTCCTCATTGCCCTCATTACCGGGAGTCTATTGGTTCTTAAACGCAAACGATAATATTCTCTACGTTGGTAAGGCTAAAAATCTCAAAAGTCGTCTACATACTTATACTCATTTTGCAGATTTATCTAGCAAAATCAGGCTCATGGTCAAGACTGCTACTTCGATTAAGTTCCAAATCTTTGAAAGTGAGCTAGAAGCTTTACTAATTGAGGCAGAGCTTATCCGACTCCATCAACCAGAATTCAATACTTTATTAAAAGATGATAAAACCCCACTTTATATTCATCTTACTAAAGAGCGCTTCCCCAGAGTTTTAACCGTCAGAAAAAAAGATATCGACTACAAACAACTTCAAGGGACTATTCTCGGACCGTTTCCAAGTAGTAATAAAGTCAAAGAAGTTTTAAACCTTGCTCGAAAAATTTTCCCCTGGTGTAATCAGGCTGGAGATCAAAAACAAACTGAGTTGAAAAGTCAGCCAACTTGTTTTTATTTTCACCTTGAACAATGTCCCGGAGCTTGTCAGGGTTTAATTAGTTTGGAAAACTATCAACAAATTATCTCTCAGTTAAAAATGTTTTTAAGAGGGCAGAAAAAAACTGTTCTTAAAAATTTACAAACACAATTAAAAACTGCCTGTGCTAAAGAAAAATTTGAGCAAGCAGCCAAAATTCGCGACAGAATTCAATTAATTAAAGAGGTAACTCAGAAAACATACCCTCTAAAACCAAACCTAATTCTACCCAATCTAACTAATAATAATCATCAAGAGAATCTCTTGCATCTGCAAAAAATTATAACTTCTTATCTTAAGCTCCCTAAAAATTACCACTTAAATAGAATTGAGGGCTTTGATGTCAGTAATACATCTGGGAAACTGGCCAGCGTGAGTATGGTAACTTTTCAAAACGGTCAACCAGCCAAAGATCAGTATCGGCTGTTTAATATTAAAACCCTCGATACCCCCAATGATTATCTAATGCTTAAAGAAGCCATTGGCCGACGACAAAACCATCCAGAGTGGGGAAGACCAGATTTGATTGTAATTGATGGAGGAAAAGGCCAACTGCGATCTAGCTTAAGCGTCTGGCAATGGCCAACTCCAATGATTGGTATTGCCAAAGACCCCGATCGGATCATTCTTCCCATCCAAATCACCCGCCAAACAAAATTATTAATTCAGTACAAAGTAATTTCTCTGCCCTCAAATCATCCGGTTCTTCATCTTATCCAGCATATTCGTGATGAGTCTCATCGTTTTTCAAAAAAACAACACACTAGAAGAAGAATAAAAAATATGTTTAAATAGCGCTATATGAAACTTCTCAAACCCCTGATCAATTCTGGTTTAGCCTTGTTTTTATTAGCTTATTTTTTGCCCACAGTCAGTTTCATGGACTGGACAACGTTAATTTTAGCCGCATTCGTACTTACTTTACTCAACAAAATTATCCGCCCCATCCTTAAAATTTTATTTTTGCCCATCAATATTGTTACCCTAGGTTTATTCTCAGTAGTTTTAAATGTGGCCCTGCTCTGGTTGGTTACTTATCTAGTACCAGGGTTCCATATTGAAGCCATGGCCCTGTTTGGGGTAGAGTTTAATGAATTTTTTTCGTTACTCATCGTCTCGGCTTTGATTGGACTTTTCCAATCATTTCTAGGTTTTCTTCTCTAGAAAAGGTATAATATCTTTCTATGAAAAAAATTATCTTCTTAATGTTAGTTATTTGCTTAGTGACTACTGCTTTTTTATCTAGACTAGCGCCGGTTTCGGCTCAACTCGCCGCCCCTGCTCTAACTGCCAAAACTGACCTCACGGCTACTAATTCAGCCACGGCCACTGATTCAGCAGAAGCTACTCCGGAGGCAAGCCTGGCTTCTCCTTCTGCAGAAACTGTTCAAAAAATCCAAGAAAAAAAGGATAAAGATATTACTGAAACCGGAGGCGGACAAAAAAGTAAATTAGTGCGTTATCTGGAAGAAAACCCCCTAACAAAGCTAAACTTGACCAATCTCTTGCAACAAGCTATCCGCAACGCAGTTAAAGAAGGTGTGCCGCCTAATGTTATTGTATTAGTACTACTTTTTCCATTAGTTTCCTCATTTATTGCTACCTCTAGACACATTATTGGATTTCGAGGATTTGGGATATACATCCCGGCAGTACTTTCAGTCGCCCTAGTTTCTACTGGCATCATCGAGGGCATTGCTATGTTTCTAGCGATTGTTTTAGTTGCTATCCCAGCCAAACAAATTTTGCGCAAATTTAAACTGCCATATTTACCAAGAACCGCCATCTTACTCTGGTTTGTTTCTCTTGCCATTTTAGGTGTACTACTCATTGCACCTTTAGTTAATATGGTAACCCTAATGACTGTTAATATTTTTCCAATCATGATTTTTGTCTTACTGGCAGAAAACTTTTTGGACGCTCAAGCTAGAACAAAACCAGCTGACGCAATTGCTCTCACCCTTGAAACTTTAAGCTTAGCCTTATTATCTGGAATCTTACTTCAATGGGAAACGCTGCAGAAATTTGCTCTTTTGCAACCAGAATTGCTAATTATCTTTACAGTCGTAGTAAACCTAGTGGTGGGGAAATTTGTTGGGCTACGATTTTCTGAATACTTTAGATTCCGCTCATTAATGGAAGAAGAAGAGTAGTATTGCTGAGTAATGGAGAATCCAATCATGCCAATCAAACCTTCACACATTTTGGGGCATAATGGACGCTACCGTTACACCGCACTTAACTCTTTTGAGGCTAAAAAATTTGGCTTTTCTAAACTCAGAACTAAAGAGCTCTTAAAACAGAGTGGCATCCCAACAGCCGAACTTTATCATGTCTTTGATTCTCCAGATGATCTGGAACTAATGCGTTGGGAAAATATTCCTACCCCCTTTGTGATCAAACCAGCAAGTGGCAGCGCCGGCAAGGGTATTTGGATTGTGAAAAAAAAGCTTCCCAATCAATCAATCTGGCTCAATGAGCTTGAAGAAAAACTCACCGACGATGATCTTAATCTACATGTTGGCAACATTCTCGATGGTGAGTTTAGCACTTGGGGTAGTAATTACAGAGCACTTGTAGAAGAAATGATTCCCCCTCATCCTAAGTTGGCTAAGCTCACCTATAAAGGCACTCCTGATATCAGGGTTATTATTTTTAACTCTGTGCCTGTCATGGCTATGGCTCGTATCCCTACTCAAGAATCTCACGGTCGGGCTAATTTGGATCAAGGCGCAGTCGGGTTGGGCATTGATCTAGCTTCAGGGATTACTACTCATGGCGTCCAAGGAAAGAAAAAAATTATTTCTTACTTCCCCAATAAGCCTAAAAAAAAGGTCCGTGGGGTAAAAATTCCCAATTGGAAAGCAACCCTAGAGACGGCAGTTGAGGCGGCAATCGCCGCTGGCTATAAATTTATGGGGGCTGACTTGTTTATTCATCCAGAAAAAGGCCCCATGATTGTAGAACTAAATGGTTTCCCCGGCTTATCAATTCAATTAGCGAATAACTCTGGTCTTAAAAGACGCCTGGAAAGAGTTGAGGGACTAGAAGTACGTAACGCCCAACACGGAGTCAAGATTGCCCAAGCTCTTTTCGCTGAAATATTTATTGATAAAGATATAGATGAAGCAGGTATACCGATTATTTCTTATAATCCCTCTATTCAAGTTTATGATGACCAAAAAATTGCTAATGATGTCAAGGCATTAGTTAACACCAGTCGCTATCGTTCTGCCATCAGCCAAGAATTAGCTGAAAAATTAGGGCACTACGATATCGAGGATTTACTCTGGCGACAACAAGAAATCGAAGGTAGAGTTCCGGTAATAGAGATTGAAATTAAAATTAAAGACAAACGTTTTACAACTGCAATGGTGGTGATTAAACGCCTAAATCGTACTCCACATAAAATTGAGCTGGGAAGAAAAGATGTCCAAGGTTTTTTAGTGGGAGATAACTGAAAATGAGTTTGGTAAATAAATTAACTCCTATTAATTTATTAGAAGAAAAAAGAAAATTTTTTACTGACGAGAACTATAATCCACAATTTGTGTATGAGGAAAAACCCGCAGCTCAAATTTTATACAAACATGGCTATCCTCAAACTAAATATCTTAATTTGGCACAAACAATTCTAGAAAAAGCCTATTATCAACGCAATGAAAATGAACTAAATGAACTCAAAGGGACTCTCGTTAGTCAACAAAAAGTCACCCAAAAAACTATTGATTTTTTAGATATCTATCAACTTAAAAATCGTTTCAAAATTATCTGGTCAAACTCGTTTGTAGCCAGAACTACCATTACCGCTGATACCATCAAATTTAAACTCCCAGCAGACTTCCGTCAACAAGATTTATTAGGAATGCTTTATCATGAAATTGGGACTCATGCCTTAAGAAGAATTAATTATGAACAGCAACCTTGGTACAAAAATAAAAAAAAGTATGGGTTTGCAAATTATCTCAAAACTGAAGAGGGTCTAGCTGGCTTACACTCATTGTTCCCTTTAAATTTTCAATATGCTTATTATTCTGCTTTGAGTTATATTTCAGTTGCCTTTGCTCAACAACACAGTTTTGTTGAGTTATGGAATTTCCTGAAAAAATATGTTGACCACCCAGAAAAACGCTGGGCGAAAACTCTTCGCAAAAAAAGAGGTTTGGAAGATACCTCTCAGCCAGGAGGATTTACTAAAGATCTAGTTTATTTTGAAGGCATAGTGAAAGTATGGAAATACCTCAAACAAAATGACTTCGATATCACTAATTTATATTTAGGTAAAATAGCACTTGAAGATATAACTAAATCCTTGAAGATGAATCCTAAATTTAAACCACTCTTGCCCAGCTTCTTTGTAGTAAATAAAGAAAAATATGCTTCAACAATCAACCAAATAGGGCAAAAAAATATGTTTAACCAGATATGAAAACCCTGATTTTAACTACTTATGATCAAAAAACTCTCGTTGGGGATGAATGCCTTTCGCAAAAAGACAACTATCAACTTTACACTCTACTAAAAAAAGCAGGCGAAGCGGTTTTTGCAAAATATACAGATCTTTTTTTTGATATTCAAACCAATCACCTTGGTGGAAAAATTTTAGATCACGACCTAGCTAGCTTTGATCTATTTATTCCTAGAAGCACTTCTAATACTACTTTAGGGCTCAACTATGGACATTTAGCAGAAGTAATTACTCATCTTGCCTTAAGAGAAAATAAAAGAATCCTCAATGGTGAACACCTTCTCTCTTTCTCTCATGATTTTAATAAACTTTTTCAAATGACTTTTTTAGCTAAAAATGAGCTGCCCATACCAGCTACTAAACTTATCAACAGAATAGAAGATAGAAGCTTACTAAACTTGCCTCAACTTGTTAAGCCCATCCTCGGGTCAAAGGGCAAAAAAATTTATAAAATTGAATCAAAACAAGATAAAATTGAAACTAATTCAAACATAATTTACCAAGAAATCTTACCGCATAACTTTGATTACAGAGTAATTGTTCTAGGTAATAAATGCTTGGGCGCGATGAAGAGAACTGCTCAAAAAGACATGATCGTAAGTAATTTTTCAGCTGGAGGAACTGTCGCGAAAACAGAACTTACAGATGAAATGAGAGATTTGTCTCTCAAATCAGCCACTATTTTCAAATTAGAATTCTGTGGTGTAGATCTAATGAAGGATGCTCGTGGACAATTAAAAATTCTTGAGGTAAATCGCTTTCCCAGCTTTGTAGGCTTTACTCAAAGTACTAGAGTGAAAGTAGCTGAGCTACTAGTTGATTATCTAATTTTATAAACTTTTTATAGATATAACTTTATGAAAAAAATAATTTTATTATTAGGGCTGCCGGGTTATGTAGAACAAACCCAAAAATACATTAATCTTCTTTATCCTCAATACCAATGCATTTATTTAAAAAACAAAGTCACATTTAAGCAGATCACTAAAAAATATCAAAACAACAACCCCATTGCAATTATAAATAGAGGTGAAGAGTTTATCGAACTTCATAGTCAACTAATTGACTACTTTCAGCTTCCGGGGCCTTCTTTCTCAGCGGTAAGATATTGCCGTGATAAAGCAACATTACACCAGCTAATGATAGATAGTGGTCTAGAAAAATATCGGCCAAAAACCAAAGTTATTAACTTAGAAAAACTAACAGAAGAAATCAAAATAGCCCAATTCCCCCTTGTTATCAAACCCTACCAAGGGGGTAAGGGTAGAGGCGTCTACATCTTAAAATTTAATGCTGATTTTGGTAGTCACATCATTGAAGAGCTTGGGGCTCATTTCGCCAATGAACCCTCTTTAAAAAATAAAACTGAACAAAAAATTTTATTAGAGGAATTTATTGAAGGACAACAACTAACTTGCACTTCATACATAGATCACAAAGGCAAGTTACATGTATTGGGTTTTGTGGACGTATTAGATGGTTATGATGTTGATCAAAATCATCGTCAATTGGTTTACCGAACTACTCCTTCTAAATATCCAGATCAAATCAAAAATCAAGTGACCAATATTTTGCAACAACTCATAGACATTTTACAACTGAAATCTACCTTTATTCATCCTGACTTTATTATCACCCCTGATAGTCAAATCAAATTAATTGAACTTAATGTTCGTATGGGGGGATTGCGCTATGAAATGGTCAAGCATGCCTCAGGCATATATTTAAATTTATATGCTCTTCAATTAGCCTTAGGTAAAATTCCCAATGATCAAATCATTAAAAATGATAGTTGTACTGGAGTAGACATCTGGTCGCCTAAAACCGGAATCGTCAAAAAAATAGTTTTGCCTCACAACCCCCATCTTGTAAATTCTGAAATTTATTTTAATCCAGGTGATAAATATATTGCCCCTCCTCGGGGAAATAAACATTTAGCTAGGTTTTTTGTTAGTTCAAAAAATATTGATAGTTTAAAAATTGCCCAAAAAATATTGCAAGAGACCGAAATTGATATAATCTCATCATGATCACCGCACTTGTTGTTGATTTTTCTTGGGTGCTAGCTTTTCCCGGATCAACGGGTGGACTAGAGCTTAATCGCGAATTGATTGATTTTGTCAAAAGCAACCAAAGTAAAATTAGGAGCTATATCTTTTCCGCCAGCTCAATCGTGACTTTAGACAAAATCAAACCACAGCTCATTCCACCCTTTGTAGAAATATTCTCTAGTAAAGAGCTCGGGCTTTATAAACATCAACCCGATAGCTACCGTCAGCTAGCTAAAATTATTGACACCCTGCCCAACCAAATTCTTTTTACTGATGATAAAGAATTAAACGTTGAAGCTGCTAAAATAGCGGGGCTCCAGACCTTTCTCTTCACCGACACCCCGGATCTTATCAAGAAAATAACTCGCTTGCTATAATAAGCCGTTATGTCAAAAAAAGTTGCCTTAGGTATGTCGGGCGGAGTTGATTCTTCACTGTGCGCACATTTATTAAAAGAGCAGGGCTATGATGTGACTGGAGTTTTTCTTGAATGCTGGCGAGCTCCGGGATGCAGAACCGATCAAGACCGTAAGGATGCTCTCAAGATTGCGCTCAAACTCGATATTCCTTTTCAGGTTTTAGACTTCAAACAAACTTATCATGATAAAGTGGTTAAATACTTTTTTAAAGAATATCAGGCCGGTCGTACGCCAAATCCAGACGTAATGTGTAATAAAGAAATCAAATTTGGTTTATTTTATGACTGGGCGATGAAAAATAATTTTGACTATGTCGCTACCGGTCATTATGCCAAAACACAAAATGGCCAGCTGCTCACTCCCAAAGATGTTTGGAAAGATCAAACCTACTTTTTATATTTGCTAACAGAAAAACAATTAAAACACATCCTTTTTCCACTAGCTAATTTAACCAAAAAAGAAGTCAGGATAGAAGCCAAAAAACGAGGCATTCATGTAGCAAGCAAACCTGATTCTGTGGGGATTTGTTTTATTGGTGATATTGATGTGAGAAAATTTCTCAAAGAAGGATTGGGCGAAAAACCAGGTGAAGTAATTGATACCCAGAGCAATGTAATTGGCACCCATAATGGCATCTGGTTCTACACCATTGGCCAACGCCATGGTTTTACTCTCAAATCCAGTACTTCAATTAAACAAAGTGATGGTTTAATGATAGAAAGAACTAATCTGCCGCCATTTTACGTCATTAGCAAAGATGCCAAAAAAAATCAACTTGTTGTCGGTTCTAACACCGTGGCCTATCAAGGTAATTTTTTGCTTTCAGAGCTTCATTTAATTAATCAAAGTGAAAAATTACCCACGAAACTATTAGTCAGAATCCGTCATACTGGTGAAATGATGCCGGCTCAGTTAAGAAACAAAGATAAAAATTATCTAATTAAACTTCAAAAGCCAGCTAGGGGCATTGCCACTGGCCAATCAGCGGTATTTTATCAAAAAATTAATGATAATAATTTTCAATGTCTAGGTGGAGGAATTATTTATTAAGTTAAAATCCCAAATAAATCTTTTCCATCTTTAGTAACTATAAATTTTTCTTCGTTTGGCGCCAATCTAATTAAATCAAGAGTGCAAGCTCTCAAAAAAGCACTATCATCTATAAAGTCACTTGCCCTTAATTTTTCATTAGCCAAAATTTGAAAAATTACTTGACGCATTCTCTCATCAAGATTTGGTTCGACAATAATTTGTTCAATTTTCATAAGATCTCAAATTGTATCACAAAAACCCTCTTTGACACACTGATATTCCTTGCTATAATAACGCTCCTTACAAGATAAAGTCCGCCTGAGGCGGATACTCATCTTTTATTTCATTAAGTTTTTATTTAATGGGTTCTTTAACAAGTGAAGATACTTATATATTTTATACTGTGTCTGATCTAGACACGGTGATAGAACACGCTAATTCATTTTTTGTGTTTTTTATAAAACACACATCAGTTTAAAAAAGGATAACAATTATCTGGGATTTTCCCAGACAATCAAACTTTATTTGAGAGTTTGATCCTGGCTCAGGATGAACGCTGGCGGTGTGCCTAAGGCATGCAAGTTGAACGAGAAACTCCGCTTGCGGAGTAGACAGTAGCAGACGGGTGAGTAACGCGTAGGAACCTACCCTTTTAGTGGGGAATAGCTCAGCGAAAGCTGGGGTAATACCCCATGGTCCTTACTACCGAGAGGTAATAAGGTAAAGATTTATCGCTAAAGGAGGGGCCTGCGTCCTATCAGGTAGTTGGTGGGGTAAAAGCCTACCAAGCCGATGACGGGTAGCCGGTGTGAGAGCACGACCGGCCACAAGGTTACTGAGACACGGAACCTACACCTACGGGTGGCAGCAACCAGGAATATTGCGCAATGGACGAAAGTCTGACGCAGCGACACCGCGTGTGGGATGAAGCTCTTCGGAGTGTAAACCACTGTGGCGAGGGAGGAAATTTTGACAGTACCTCGCTAGAAAGCACCAGCTAACTACGTGCCAGAAGCTTCGGTAATACGTAGGGTGCAAGCGTTATCCGGATTTACTGGGCGTAAAGGGTCCGTAGGCGACTTGATAAGTTTCTTGTTTAAGCCCGAGGCTTAACTTCGGACAGGCAAGAAAAACTATCAGGATAGAGTTAGTTCGGGGTAGCTGGAATTCTCGGTGGAGGGGTGAAATCCGTAGAGATCGAGAGGAACGTCATACGCGAAGGCAGGCTACTAGGACATAACTGACGCTGAGGGACGAAAGCTTGGGTAGCAAAAGGGATTAGAGACCCCTGTAGTCCAAGCCGTAAACACTCTTTGCTAGTTGTTCCTGATTTCGATCGGGAGTGACGTAAGCTAACGCGTTAAGCAAAGCGCCTGGGGAGTACAATCGCAAGATTAAAACTCAAAGGAATTGGCGGGGGAGCGTACAACCGGTGGAGCATGTGGTTTAATTCGATACAAAGCGAAGAACATTACCTGGGTTTGACATCTAGCTGCAACGCTTGGGAAACCAAGAAGTCTTCGAGAGTGCTAGACAGGTGATGCATGGCTGTCGTCAGCTCGTGTCGTGAGACGTCCGCTTAAGTGCGGTAACGAGCGCAACCCTTGTCGTATGTTACACGTACCATACGAGACTGCCCTGCTTATGCAGGGAGGAAGGAGAGGATGACGTCAAGTCAGCACGTCCCTTATATCCAGGGCTACACACATCCTACAATGGGAAAGACAACGGGTCGCGATGCCGCAAGGCTGAGCCAATCCTTATAAACTTTCCCTCAGTTCAGATTGGAGGCTGCAACTCGCCTCCATGAAGCCGGAATCGGTAGTAATCGCAAATCAGAAGGTTGCGGTGAATACGTTCTCGCTCCTTGCACACACTGCCCGTCAAGCCAGCAAAGTCAGCAGCGCCCGAAGCGGGTGACCGTAACTCTACTTGTAGAGAGCGGCCCTACTACGGCGAGGTTGGCGATGAGGACTAAGTCGTAACAAGGTATCCGTACTGGAAGGTGCGGATGGATCACCTCCTTTCTAAGGAGACGGGTTAGGGGTAAACACGACCTCCTTTCTCCCGTGTAGAGCAATCTACACGAAAAATCTCTTAAGTCCCATGATCACCATATCTGGGCTGAAGAGGCGTTTCTATCACCATGTTTGGATCAGAAAATTAAAAACCGCTTATAAAAGGGCGGTTTTTTAATGGACTTTAAATGCTACTCTTTGAGGTAAAATCAAAGCCAGCAATATTTAGAGATCAATTACGATGATCAAAAAATGTGATAAAATAGTTTCTCTTGATCGGGTGTGTAGCTCAGCTGGTTAGAGCGCTGTCCTGATAAGACAGAGGTCCCTCGTTCGAATCGAGGCACACCCACCACACACGCTATAAAAAAAGACCTAATTGATAGATATTATCAATTAGGTCTTTAAAATTTTATATTAGATAACTACTTACTTACTACCTTTTTTAGGTTTACCACAACCACAGCCTGAACACATAAAGCCTCCTTATATTTTATATTACAATCAATAATACCATTATTTACAATACCACATCAAGCAATAACCAACATCAGCTTCAAACCTTGCAAATTAGCAGTCTAAGAGATAGAATGCTAATCAAGATGACTCAACCCAAGGAAGATTTGCTATCTGGCTCCCAATTGCCCAGTAACCAATTAATCTTGCCAGTTGTACCCATTAGAGAAGGAGTGCTATTTCCCAGCACGGAATCAGTTTTAACCTTCGGTAGGCAAATTTCCCTAAACGCTATCAAGGCTGCGGATCAATTTCAAAAACTAGTTATCTTATTAACTCAAAAAAATCCCACCGTTGATCAACCCCAAGCTAAAGATCTCTATCAAGTCGGGACTTTAGCAACTATTGAACGTACCTTAGATACTGAAGGTCGGGTTAACGCTTTAGTGAGAGGTTTGGGGCGAGTGGAAATAGTTAGATTTGTCCAAATCAAACCAATTATGAAAGCTCGCGTCATTAAGCTAGTTGATTTTGTCGAACGCGATGATGAGATGAAAGCCCTAACGGCCCACTTACAAAAAACTTTTCGCAAAGCCATTCATATGGGCAAGCCCGTAGAATTTTTAAATTTTATGAAACTCATGAGTGGGGTAACTGAAGGAGAACTAGCTGATCAAATTGCCAGCACATTAAACATTGGCACTGATGAAAAACAACAAATCATAGAAACTACAGAGGTTAAAGAAAGAATCAAAAAAATCATCGAGCACTTGATTCGTGAGATGAAGGTTTTAGAAATTGAAAAAGACGTAGTTCATAAAACCCAAAAAAAATTTGATAAATCCATGCGTGAAAATGTGCTAAGAGAAAGACTGCGTACCATTCAAAAAGAGCTGGGCGAACTAGAAGACGAGGAAGAAATAGCACAGAGCTATGAAGAGCAACTCAAAAAACTTAAATTAGATAAAGATATTAGAAAAAAAATCACAAAAGAAATCAAACACTTGCGCTCAATGTCGCCCAATAATCCTGAATCTGGCTATGTACGCAGTTGGCTTGACACAGTGTTTGACATCCCCTGGAACACTTACAACAAAAATAAGATTACTCTAAAGCAAGCTGAAAAAACTTTGGATGAAAGTCATTACGGCTTAGAAGAAGTTAAAGATCGTATCTTAGAATATCTAGCAGTTTTACAACTCAAACAAAAAATTGCCAAAGATAAAACCGCTCATGTACCCACAATTTTATGTTTTGTCGGCCCGCCAGGGGTAGGAAAAACCAGCATTGGTCGCTCAATTGCTGATGCATTGGGGAGAAAGTTCGCCAAGGCTTCTTTAGGTGGAATTAGAGATGAAGCTGAAATTCGTGGTCACCGTCGCACCTATGTCGGCGCTCTTCCTGGCAGAATTGTGAGTGGGATTATTCAAGCCAAGAGCATGAACCCAGTTTTTATGCTCGATGAAGTCGATAAAATCGGCAAAGATTTCCGCGGCGATCCCTCTTCGGCTTTGCTCGAAGCTTTAGACCCAGAGCAAAACAAGGGGTTCGAGGATCATTATCTAGATATGCCTTTAGATTTATCTAAGGTGATTTTTATTACTACTGCCAATACTCTAGATACTATTCCCCCAGCCTTAAGAGATAGATTGGAGATCATTCGCTACTCCGGCTACACCGAAGAAGAAAAATTCCATATTGCCAGAAAACACCTTTGGGACAAACAACTCAAGGCAAATGGCTTGAATAGAAGACAAGTCAAAATTAATGACTCCACTTTTCATTATGCAATTAAACGCTACACCCGGGAGGCAGGGGTAAGAGATCTAGAAAGAACCTTAGGTAAAACCTTAAGAAAAATAGCTCGTAAAATTGCTGAAGAAAATCTTCTAACAATCAAACAGATTAATTTAAATCCAAAACAGCTCAAAGACCATCTAGGTCCAGAGGAATATGATGTTACACAGACTGAGGCTGAGGATCGTGTTGGTTTGGCCACTGGCCTAGCCTGGACTAGCGTGGGTGGAGATATGTTGTTTATTGAAGTTGCTTTAACCCCCGGAAAAGGTAAAGTTGTGCTCACGGGCAAGCTGGGTGAAGTAATGAAAGAATCAGCTCAAGCTGCATTGACTTATGTCAAAGCCAACTTAGACAAATTAGGAATTGATAAAAAAATCATTGAAGAAACTGATGTCCATGTCCACGTTCCAGAAGGAGCCACGCCTAAAGAAGGTCCCTCAGCTGGTATCACTATAGCTACAGCGATGATCTCTGCCTTCACTAACAGACCAATTAAAAAAGAAGTCGCCATGACTGGAGAAGTTACTCTGCGGGGAAGAGTACTACGAATTGGAGGACTCAAAGAAAAAAGCATTGCTGCTCATCGTGCCGGAAGTAAAGTAGTCATTATCCCTCAGGGAAATAAACGTAATCTGGTTGATATCCCTGATCAAGTCAAAAAAGACATCACCTTCAAACCAGTCGAAACCATGGATGAGGTGATTAAACTTGCCCTGTGTTAAACTAGCTTTATGGGTATCGGGCAAAAAATTAGCATTTTACTTTTAACCACATTTTTTTTTACTGGATGTACTTTTTTTGACAAAAAAAATGTGGCTGGATTGCAAGTCATCACCAATGACACCACTAGCTCATTATTTTTAGACGGTCAATATTTAGACAAAACTCCCTTCATTGATAAAACTATTAAACCAGGAAAATACACTCTCAAAATTGAGCCCGATAATACTAATTTAGCTTCTCATGAAACGCAAATAGTTCTGAGAAAAGGATTATTGACAGTTGTTACTTGGAAACCTGGGGATAGACCGGAAACTAGTGGGGGAATAATCTACGAAATGGAAGAAATTCGAAACAACAAGAGCGAGTTGTCATTTATTACTATTCCCGACAACACTATTATTAGATTTGATCAGGGTGACCAACAATTCTCTCCCCTGGCTTTAAAAAATATTGAGCCCGGGCACCACCAATTTGAGCTCAGCTTGCCGTCATATGAAAAACAACAGCACACTATCAATGCAGTGGGGGGTTACCGTATTACCATCACTGCTAAATTAGCTCGAACAGTACCGCCAGACGATCAAGTGAAAGATGGCTCTTCTCGAACAACTGATGAAGGAATATTTAATCTTGCTTCAGATTCAGCTAAAACTAGTACTATTAGTGGCCAAGTGGTGACCATCAAATCAACAGGCTTTTTGCAAAATGGAGTAGAAGTGCTTAGGGTTCGTAGCCTTGCTAGTCCTTCTGCAGAAATTGTCGGCTATGCTAAGGTAGGACAAACTTATCCCTACCTCAATGAAACCTTGGGTAATTGGTACAAAATCAAGCTAGATGATCAACTAGGGTGGGTGAGTGACCAATATGCAGAATTGTTGAATGAATAAGTACTCCAAAATATTGCTAATTACTTATTTTAGCCTTTGGTTTGGTTATTTTTTATTTTTTTGGTCTGGGGCAATCACTATTGATCATAGCGGCAATGTTGTAGCTAATCATGTTAATATTTGGGGAGACTGGGCGGCTCATTTCACCATGGGATCTAGAATGGCTTTTGATCAACTAATAACTAAAGAAAGTCCATTAGTAATGGGTCACTCATTTAGCTATCCATTTGCGGCTGATCTAATTTCCGCTGTTTTAATTAGAGCCGGATTTACCTTTTTTAATGCTTTTATTTTCCCCAGTTTTTTATTTTCAATACTAGTTATCTGGGCTTTATATTATTTTTATCACACAATTTTCAAATCTCACTCAACAGCAATCGCTGCTTCATCACTCTTTCTATTTAATGGCGGACTGGGCTTTGCTTACTACCTTCAAGACCTAGCTCATTCCAATAATCTACTGCAAACGCTTATCAATCCACCACAGCAATACACTAACATTGAACCGTTATTTTATCGATGGATTTCAGTCATCGACAGCATGATCATTCCTCAAAGGGCATTTGGCTTAGGTTTTCCCTTAACTTTAATTGCATTGACAATGTGCTTTTCATTCTTCTTCAAAACTAAAACACACAAACAAAAACCCATCAAGCTATTGATCCCGATTATTTTATTGGGCCTCATGCCCATAATTCATACTCACTCCTTTTTGTGTGCTTTTATTATTTTATCAATATGGGCTGGGGGAGATATTTTATTAAGAAAATCAAAAAAACAAATAAAAAACTGGTTATTGGTGGTGATTGGGGTCGGAGTAATATCAATTCCAATAATTAATTTTTTCTTTCTCTCCCAAGTGTCACATGACTTTATCAAATGGTTCCCAGGCTGGTACAGCTATCAATACCCTGAGGAAAACTGGATTTGGTTTTGGGTTAAAAATTGGGGTTTTGTTCCTTTATTAGCCGCACTTGGTTTGTGGCATTGCACCAAGAATCAGAAAAAAAAGAACAACAAATATCAGTCTCTCATTCTTTTTTCACCTTTTTTTATTATCTTTATTCTTGCTAATCTATTTTTATTCCAGCCCTTTATTTGGGATAATACTAAATTAGTGGTTTGGGCTTCAGTGGGATTTTCTGGATTAGCGGCTTATTTTCTAGTTTTTATGTGGAGAAAAAAAACACAGTACATTTTATTTGCCAGATCATTAATCATCATTTTATTTTTAGTCTCAATTTTCTCTGGAACAATTGACGCCTACCGAGCAATACGCTTTAAGCTTCACAGTCATATCATGTATTCTCAGGAAGAAATGAGTCTAACCAACTGGGTGAAAAGCACCACTAATCCTGCTTCCATCTGGTTAACTGGAGACAATCACAACCATTGGCTTTATAACCTCACCGGCAGACAAACTTTAATGGTTTATCGAGGCTGGCTCTGGACTCACGGTTATAAAACAGGAGAGTTAGAAAGAGACGTTAGCATGATGTTCAAATCTCCAACTCAATCTCAAAATTTATTTAAAAAATATCAGGTTGACTACATAGTCATCGGCCCAAATGAAAAACGAGTTTGGCAAGCAGATCCGACTAACTTCAATCATTTGAAATTAATCAAGGCCTCAGCCAACTATATGATTTATTCTTTAATAGATTAATTTCGCAAAAACTTCTGCATCCAAGCTTGCTCCTCCCACCAATACTCCGTCAGTCACCCTAAGATAGGGTGTAATATTTTCTGGATTCACGCTCCCGCCATATAACACCGGCACATTGCCAAAAACTGACTTAATCTCTTTTGACACCTTGGCGACTTTATCAGCTGGAGCATTTTCACCAGTGCCAATTGCAGCCAAAGGTTCGTAAGCCACCACACATTGATTTAATAAATTGGGCTCAATTACTCGAGCTTGATCTTCAATATAATCTTGATCAACGCACACAATTGGAGTTGCGCCATTGCTCAAAGCCTGTGAAATTTTATTTGCCACATCCTGATGAGATTCTTTAAGATAGCGCCGCCGCTCCGAGTGACCCAAAATCGCGTACTTCACTCCCAAGCCCTCTAAATTTCTCATACACACCTCGCCTGTATAACTCCCCGCAGGAAAAGAGCTTAAATTTTGTACTGCTAAAAAAACTCTGGGTAAATCTTTAATTTTATCTGCCACCAATGATAGAAGGGGATAAGGAGGAGCAATGACAACTTTTTGATTGTCTTTTAGTTCAACATGAAAGTCATTTAGCCACTGTTTAACTTCTTCTAAACTTTTATTTGATTTCCAATTGGCCACAAATAATTTTGGCATATCTTCTTCCTTTTCATCACTATATCATTCTTCAACTTAGTTGTGTTACCATGTGCTGCGTAATGGACCTACTTGCAAAGTTAAACCAGCAACAAGAACAAGCAGTACTACATAACAGAGATGGGCCTGCAGTAGTTTTAGCTGGCGCTGGTTCTGGTAAAACCAGAGTGCTAACTACCAGAGCTGCCTATTTAATCAAAGAAAAAAACCTCCAACCAGAAAATATTCTGCTCATGACTTTTACGAATAAAGCTGCCCAAGAAATGAGTGGTAGGGTTCGGCAATCTACGGGATATCATCTGCCATACTCAGGTACTTTCCACCGCATTTGTGCGCTAATGTTACGAAGAGACGGCACTAGCATTGGTCTTGATCCCAATTATGTTATTTATGACACCCAAGATCAGGAAGCCCTCATTAAACAAATTTATCAAAATCAAGATTTTGATCATAAGCGATTTAATCGCAATGCAGTTAAAGCCGTCATCTCCACTGCCAAAAACAAAATGTTATCTCCGACTGAGTATCAAAAACAGGCTGAGAGTGATTTTGAAAAACATGTGGCCAAAGTTTACAAACTCTATCAATATCAGTTAAAAAAAAATCAAGCTGTAGATTTTGATGATCTACTGCTAAAAACCGTGGAGTTATTTAATCAATGCCCTCAAATTTTGCACAAATACCAACAACAATTTTTACACGTACTTGTAGACGAATATCAGGACACTAATAAAGCTCAGTACCTGCTAACCAAACTCCTTGGTCAACCCCAGAATAATGTTTATGTAGTAGGTGATTTCTCGCAGAGTATTTATGCTTGGAGAGGAGCTGATTATCGCAATCTTGAGTATTTGAAAAAAGACTTTGGTCACATTACTAGCTATAAACTGGAACAAAACTACCGTTCTACTCAAACTATTCTTGATGCAGCTACCCAAGTAATCTCTAAAAATACCGGACATCCAGTTTTATCGCTGTGGACTGATCAATCTATAAGTGAGCCCATCATTGTCCTTGAAACTCAAGATAATGAAGATGAGGCCCAAGCCGTGCTTAATGAAATATCTTTGGCTTTGAAAGACTATTCTTATCAAGACGTCGTTATCTTATACCGAGTCAACGCGCAGTCACGCGCCTTTGAAGAGGCTTGCGTGCAACAAGGAATTCCCTATCAGCTGATTGGGAGTTATAAATTTTATGAAAGAAAAGAAATCAAAGATGTCCTGTCATATTTACGTCTGCTATTTAATCCTCAAGACAAAATCAGTCGAGATAGAGCCATAAAACTTGGCAAGCGTCGCTTCATTCAATTTAACACCTGGGCTCAACAACAAGCTCATCAAAAAAAACAAACTCAATTAACTCCATTTCAAGCCATAGAAAACATCCTTAAGCGCACTAAGTATCTAGATAAATTTAGTGATAATGATCCACAAGATTTAGCCAGAATCGAGAACGTTCAAGAACTCCTCAATGTTGCTGGTAAATTTGATAATCTAGCTAACTTTCTAGAAAATATTGCTCTCGTTCAAGATAATCATCTGACTGACATAGTCCAAGCCAACCAACACGACGCTGTTACTCTAATGAGCTTGCATTCAGCCAAAGGCTTAGAATTTCCCGTAGTTTTTATGGTAGGAATGGAGGAGGGCCTGCTACCTCACTCTCGATCTTTATATAACCCAGACCAACTAGAAGAAGAAAGAAGACTGTGTTATGTTGGCATCACCAGAGCTCAAAAAAGACTTTATTTTTCTTATGCCAAAAAAAGGTGGCAATACGGAAACAGCTCACAAACAATTAAGAGTAGATTTTTAAATGAAATAAACCCTCAATTGTTAAAAATTAAAGACCAAACTTCAGAACATTCCTACAGCCAACGTCGAGTTGTCTTGGATGATAAAATTTTGGACTTGGTATTAAATGGAGACATGGATCTAGACGCTTTCCTAAACTCCTAGCTTTTTCTATAATTAAACCAATGCTTATCCGCGCCATCAGATCAGAAGAAAAAGAGCTCTATAATTTAGCAGTCTCTCACCCCCTGCAGTCATGGGAATGGGGAGAGTTTCGAAAAAAAACCGGAGTTAAAGTAGAACGGCTAGGCTTTTTTGAAGGAGAGAAAATCACTAAAGGCCTTCAGACAACCTTTCATTCATTACCTTTCCCAGGTATTAATAAACAAATTGGCTATCTACCCAAAGGGTTTACCCCCGATGAAAATCAAATTGCGGCTTTAAAACAATTGGCACAACAACACAATGCTTTATTCATTAAGTTAGAACCAAATTTATTACATAACGCACAAACTCCGCACAGTTTTAGTCAACTCAATAAAACCCTGAGGGATAATGGAGCTGTACCTGGCAGACCACTTTTTACCAAATACACCTTTCAACTTGACCTCACCCAGCCAGAAGATGCATTATTTGCTAACCTTTCAAGTAAAACTAGATACAATGTTAATTTAGCTTACAAAAAGGGTGTAAAAATTTTTGAAAACAGCACAAAAGAAGGCGTTGAACAGTATATTGAGATTTTAGAAGAAACTATGACTAGACAAGGCTTTTACGCTCACACTCCTGATTACTTCAGAAAAATGTGGCAAACAATGGGTGACTCGGGCATGCTGAAAGTCTTTAATGCGGTTTATCAAGATCAAATCTTAGTTTCATGGATCATGTTCGTATTTAATAACATTTTGTACTACCCCTATGGTGCCTCGCGTAATGCGCATCGTGATGTGATGGCAAGTAACTTAATGATGTGGGAAATGATCCGCTTTGGCAAAGAAGAAGGCTGTCACACATTTGACATGTGGGGCAGTTTGGGACCAAATCCCGATGAAAAAAATCCTTGGTATGGATTCCATCGTTTCAAAAAAGGTTATGGGGGGCAGTTACTAGAAAGCATAGGCAGTTATGATTTAGTGATGAATTTGCCGGTGTATAGGCTATATCGAATGGGAGAAGAACTACGCTGGAAGTGGTTGCGTCTTAAGACCCATTTGCCCTTCTAGAGAAATTGTCGTATCATCAATATTTACTAATGTCTGATAAAATATTAAGAGATCAACACGAACCCTCAGATTCACTTCTATCCAAAGCCACCATTGTTCTAGTTCGTATGTTTGGTTCTTGGACCAGTATTTTAATCCACACATTATTTTTTGGTAGTTGGATTTACTTCCACCCCAATTTAGAACTACTCTTAGTCATGGTTTCTCTGGAAGCTATTTATATTGGAATTTTGATCTTAATGGCAGCAAATATAGAAGCCAAGCAGCGCGATCATGCCAACAAACGACAACATCAACGAGATATGGCTATTGTCAGACAGGATGCTCGAGTTGATGAAAAATCATTCCAAGAACTCAAACAAATTCACAAGCAAATCGATAACTTGTATAATGCTATCAAAGAAGGTGATCAGTCACCCAGCAATCTTTAAATCAGAAAATAATAATATGACCAAACGCAGCTTTAAACGAATTATGCTCAAAGTAGGCGGAGAGTCTATGCTGGGCAAGCGCCAATTCGGAATTGATCCCCAAGCAGCCCAAAATGTAGCTAAAAATATTAAAGCTGTTTACGCCAAAAATATCCAAGTCGCTATCGTCATCGGGGGTGGCAATATTTTCCGCGGGATAGCTGGTGAAAAAGCTGGAATCGATCGAGCTACAGCCGATTACATGGGAATGCTGGCTACAGTCATGAATGGTTTAGCTCTCCAAGACGCAATTGAAAAAATGGGTGTTCCTACCAGATTACAATCAGCTCTAGATATGCCAGCTGTTGCTGAAAGTTTTATCAGAAGAAAATCCATTAGGCATATGGAAAAGGGTAGGGTTGTGATCTTAACTGCAGGTACTGGCGTGCCTTATGTCACCACAGATACCGGTGCGTCTTTACATGCACTTGAATTGGGTTGTGATGTATTGATGAAAGCCACTAAAGTTAATGGCATTTTTGATAAAGATCCAATTATCTATCCTAATGCTAAACGCTATAAAACAATGAATTTCAAAGACGCCATCATGCTTGATGAAGTTCAAGTGATGGATACTACTGCCCTAGCCATGAGTAGTGAGAATGATATGCCAATAATGATCTTTAAACTTTTTGAGAAAGATAATCTACAAAAAGCTGCCATGGGAGAAGACATTGGCACCTATGTCAGTAACGATGTAAAAACAGTCCTCGCAGACAAATAATTGCTTCTTTAAAAAGGAGATTTGTATGACAAATTTTGGCATTAATGGTTTTGGACGAATTGGGAGAATCACCTGTAGAGTATGGTGGCTCCAATATCAGCAAGATTTTAATCTCAAAATGATTAACACTTCAGGCTCGATGGAGCTTGAAGAATGGGTCCACCTGCTTAAATATGATTCTAACTACGGTCAATTAAAAGCACAAATTACGGTTAAAAAACAACAGTCCAAAGATGAAGTTACAGATCAAAATCCTATTTTAGGCTCCATTACTATTAGTGATGACTCCAACTTGAAAACTATTTTAGTTACTGCTCAACGAAATCCTGATAAACTCCCTTGGGGAGAAAATGACGTTGCGGTAGTATTAGAATCAACTGGAGCTTTTTGCACAGAAGAAAAGGCTGCCCTGCACCTCCGGGGTGGGGCTAAATATGTCATTATCTCTGCTCCCGCCAAAGGTGGCAATGTCAGCTCTTCCATTATTGGAGTTAATCAATTTAAACCAAACCAAAAAGTACTTTCAAATGAAAGCTGTACAACAAATTGCGTAGCCCCAGTAGCTAAAATAATGGAAGAAAAGTTTGGTATTGAGAAAGCGGTCATGACGACTATTCACTCTTACACTGACGATCAAAATCTACACGACAATTCACATCAAGATTTACGTCGTGCTCGAGCAGCTGGTATCAATATTGTTCCCACCTCGACTGGTGCAGCCGTAGCTACCACCAGGGTGATTCCAGAACTGGATAAAAAGTTCGATGGTCTAGCTCTACGAGTACCTACGCCAGTTGGCTCGTTATCTGATATGGTGTTTGTCACCTCCAGAGACACTACAATAGAAGAAGTTAATCAGACTTTTATTGAAGCAGCAAAACAAGATAATTGGCGAGGTATTTTAGCTACCACCGATGAGCCAATTGTTTCTTCTGACATTGTAGGCAGAAGTGAATCATCAATCGTAGATCTTAGTTTTACTAATGTTATTGGAGGGAATTTGGTTAAGATTCTCAGTTGGTATGACAATGAGTGGGCGTATTGTCATAGACTGCTTGAACAGATTTCTAGAGTTTAGCAAAACCCACTTTGTATTATTACATTTCCTGTAAGCATGATGTGTTTGACTATGAGTAATGCTAGCTCGTAGCTACACCGCCACCACACAAGGACTAAACCCAATTAAAATTGAGGTCGAGGTAGACTCTAATCGGGGCATGCCCAATTTAATCATAATTGGCTTACCCACCAAAGCAGTTCTAGAATCAAAAGAAAGAATTACCGCAGCACTCATTAACTGTGGAATTCGTATCCGTTGTCGCAGGACAGTCGTTAATCTCGCTCCAGCTGATATCCAAAAAAGTAGTCCAACTTTTGAACTTGCCATCGCTATTGGTATGCTGAAAATGTACAAAGAAATCAACATCAATACTGATGACACAATATTTTTCGGAGAGTTGTCACTAGATGGAGAACTCAAACCTATTAGAGGGGCACTCCCGCTGGTCATTGCTGCAAAACAGATGGGATTTGATAAAGTCATTTTACCAGCTGCAAATAAAAAGGAGGTCTCGATTATTTCTGGAATCACCATCTATCCCTTAAACCATCTACGAGAATATCTAGCTTTTGCCAAAAAAGGCAAGCCTTTACCTAAATTAGTGAATGAAAAATTTAAATCTCATCATCAACTTGAAAAATTAATTAATTTTGAAGATATTTATGGTCAAGAAAACGTCAAACAAGCTCTAACTATCGCAGCAGCCGGAGGACACAACGTCTTATTAATTGGACCTCCTGGAGCTGGAAAGAGCATGTTGGCACAAGCAATGAACTCAATCCTGCCTCCTTTAACTGAACAAGAGGCCGTAGAACTGACTGCCATTTACTCCGTTAGTAAAATTGGGGTGGATAGTTTGATTACCCAACGACCTTTCCGTTCTCCTCATCACACAACTTCGCATGTGGGCTTAATTGGCGGAGGCAAGCATTTATATCCTGGTGAAATCTCTTTAGCTCACCGTGGGGTTTTATTTTTAGATGAATTGACGCAATTCGATCGCCGCTGTTTAGAAACTCTTCGTCAGCCTCTAGAAGATAGACAGATAACTATAGTCCGCGCCCATGGCAGTGTTACTTATCCAGCCGCGTTTACCCTCATAGCAGCTGCCAATCCTTGTCCATGCGGTTGGCAAGAAAGTTCACAAAAAATCTGTCGGTGCTCTCAATTTGCACTCGAGCAATATCAAAGAAAATTATCTGGGCCAATATTGGATAGGATTGATCTTTTTGTCAGAGTTAAGCCAGTGGATCTAAAAAAAATTTCAGACTTTACCCATGAAAATAAATTTTCTTCCTCGCAATTAAAACAACAGGTTGTTCTAGCTAGAAACTTACAATCAGCTTTTTTAGCTGGGCTTAATTGTTCCACCAACTCAGAGTTATCATCGCAACAAGTTAGACAAAAAATCAAATTCTCTCCTGCCGCTAAACAACTCCTAATGAAGGCCGCGGTCAATCTAAACTTAACTGCCCGTGGCTACTTTCGGTTAATTAAAGTGGCCCAAACTATTGCCAATTTAAACCAACACCCAGAGATAAGCAAACTTCACCTCGCTGAAGCTTTGCCGTATCGACAAGATAGTTTTCTTTAAAAAATTACTAAATATGCTATGCCCAGACTCAGACAATACCAGCCAAACCAATCAATCCTAGCTTTTTTAATCACGAATTCAAAAATATATAAGCTAGCTAAGCCAGTCATAAAAGCTGTTAGACCTGCAAAAAAATAAGAGGGAGAGATACTCTGTTGGGTGCCTTGATTCCAAACTTTAATTAATTGAAGTAAGCTAGCTCCCAAAATCGCTGGCAATGAAAGAAAAAATGAAAATTTAAAAGCTTTAATTCTATCTAAACCCTGAGTTATCCCAGCAAAAACAGTTGATCCCGATCTAGAAACTCCTGGGATTATAGCTAGGGCTTGAAATAGACCTATGATAAAACCTTGTCTAAATCCCACCTCTAATTGATGATTAACAGCGCTTTGCTTGCGCAGTACTGCATTGGTTTTGAGGTTAAATAAACCCGTCACCACCAAAGCAGCTGCCACAAGCTTGGTGGATCCAAACCAGGTTTCAATGACATCGGCAAAAAACACTCCCACCACAGCAGCCGGAATAGACCCAACCAAAATAACCAACCATTCTTTTTTGCTTAACCCACGCCAATCTTTCCAAAAAAATAACACTATGGCCAATAGGGTAGAGAAATGCAGCCAAATATTAAAAGCCAAATTCGGCTCCTGCCAACCAAGCAAATTTTGTGTTAGCACTAAATGGCCCGAACTAGAAACTGGCAAAAACTCAGTCATTCCCTGAACTATGCCCAGGAAAACTGCTTCAAGAGTAGTCATTTAACTAATTCTATTTCTTCTTCACTTCTTCAGAGGTTTGTTTATACCATTTAGTCAGCACATCTTTCACTATGTATTGACCCCCAAACCCCAAAGCCAAACCAAATCCTAGTGACAGCATCGTTACAAAACCAATAAACAACACCATAATAAGCTCACTGGCAATGCGAAGCTCGTTGATAGCAGCCAAAACTGCAATGATGAGCACTAGATAGCTGGAAATCTTACCCAGTAAACGGGCACTCCTGCCATCAACACTCATGATTGAACCTTTAACTAAGCTTTCTACCACACCGGCAACCAATAGCCCAAAAAAGAGCACTAAAATCGAAGAAATTATTCTAGGCACATAGGCAATTACTCTCTCCAAAACATGAGTCAAAGAAGCCAGGCCTAGAACTGAAACTGTAGAATGAATTACCACCAGCATTAGAATCCAATAAACAATGCTTCCTAGCACGCCCTCCATTTTTTCTCCAAACTCAGCATTTTTGAAAAAATGTTCTACCGGGGTATTCTTGACCCAATTAGCAACTTTCATAGCTTCTAATAGCTTGACAGCTAAAGCTTTGACTGCCTTCGCAACTGCAGCTCCAATTAATAAAATCAATAGCGCCGCAGCCAACCTTGGTAAGAAAGCAGAAATTTCTATGAGGGTCTCTGTCTTTAAGACAGTTAGCGATTGATAGAGTTGAGGCATAAACACTCCTTTATGGATTTTTACCATTATACTCATAAAAATGAGCAATCCGTAAGCCGGATTCTGTTTTAGACAATGATCTATCTAAGCCTGGGACATTATCACCGCGATAGGGAACAAATCCATTAAGGTGAAAATCGCCAGTCGCAGCAGATGAGGATTGCCTTCTCTTACCTAAGTAAGAAATACCCAGACACTTGATCGTTTCACCCGGCGTCACCCGGATCGTCACTGAGGCTCTATGCTCATCCCTTGTTCGGCTGTCCGGACTTTCCTCACTCCGCATAAGCGAAGCGCCATTGTCCGATTGCTCGCCCCAAGTGTACCATCTTTCTAAGTTTAAGAAAGAATTAAATCTTTAAACCAAGTTGAATAAATTGACCGAATCACAATATAAACTGGAATGGCTAGTAGCGCGCCCATAATCCCAGCTAGCTTTAACCCAATTAAAATACTCATAATTGAAATTAGGGGACTAACATCAACATTGTCCTTCATGATCTTAGGAACTAAAAAATTATTTTCTAGTTGTTGAACCAAGGTGTAAAATACAAGCACCACTAGACCCATCACTGGTCCGGCTACAAAGTAGGCAATAATAATTGAGGGAATAGCAGCCAAAGTTGGTCCCAAATTAGGCAAAATCTCCAAAGAAGCTGCCAACAAAGCTAGTGGAGCTGCATAGGGCACAGACAACAGGGTCAAGCCAACGTAAGTCACAACACCTATTGTCACCATTAAAATGAGCTGGCCCCGAACCCAGCCTCCTAATTGATGTTCTAGTGAGTCTACAAACTCTTCAGCAGTTTTTAAATGTTTATGATTTCTAGTAAACCAAGAAATTCGAAGATGAAGATTTTTACGATCTAACATCAGATAAAGAGAAATGACTAAAACAATTAGAAAGGTAAAAACACCACTAAAGGTTGAGGTGACAACTCCATAAATCGTGTTCACTGATTGCCCCAGCTGTTGGACGATGGTACCCACATCTCCTAAGCTAAAATTAAAATTATTAATCCCGTTCTGCAACCAGGGTAGATTAAATGTTTTGACAAACTGAATTAATTGACTCACTAGCGGGGGAATTATAAACGTCAGAATCCCAACAATACTGAGAAATACCAGAATATAAGTCGTTATGATGGCTAAAATCCTCGGAAATCTTAGTTTAGTTTCCAGCCTATGCACAAATGGCTGTAGTGCCACCATGATAATAAAACCCAAGAAAAATAACGTTAATATATTGCTAATTTGATAGATAAAGTAGAGAAATAAGAGAAAAAAGGTAGTAAAGATAACTATTGATGGAGAGATCAAAATATGTTTTTCGTTTTTAAAAAGTTTCAGCATATACTTAGTATATAAGTAAATGCCTGTAGTTTCCACTCATGATTGCCTATCTCAAACCAAAAAACATCTCGATTTTTCCACCACGTTAGTTGACGCTTTGCATATTGAAGCTCATGCAGCGTCCACAGCGCCACACATTCATCTTTTGAAAATAAACCATTAAGATATTGGCTGAGTTCGCTTGTTCCCAATGCGCTAAATGCCGGCAGAGACCAATTAGCATATTTTTTTTGTAGACGCCTAACTTCCTGAATTGCTCCATTTGAAAATCTTTCTAGAACGCGATTTTTTATTTTTGCCTCAATTAAAACTAGATCTTGATGCAAACCTATGTAGATTTGCTCTAACTTCAAAAAGGAATTGTCTGTCTTTTTATCTAGATTTTTATGACCAATCTCAATGACTCTAATTAAACGACGTGGATTGTTTTGATCAGAGTGATTCAGTAATTCATAGCGAACTGGATTCACTTTTTGCGCCCAAATTTGCAAAGCCTCTAACTCTAGAAACTTGGCTTCTTGCCTGACTTGGTTATCTGGTTTAACTCTCAAAACAGGATCAATATTAAGGAGTTGATCATGGTACAACCCCGTCCCGCCTATAACCATTACTAAGCGCTGTTTTTGCTTGGCCAACTTAATAACTTCCCAAGCCAAATCTTGAAAATGAGTCACTGACCATTCTTGATCTGGAGCAATAATTGACACCCCATGAAGATTAACTTGACCGTTAGTATAAAAAGGATAAATTAAATTTTGATCATGATTTAATTTAAATTCCAAAGGAATATCTGCCCCAGAAATTATCTCCAAGCCCTGATAAACTTGTCTGGAGTCAGCAGAAATTAGGTCAATACCCGTATAAGACTTATTCTGCAGAATCTTCCACGCTAATTCTAGAGCAAAAGAAGTTTTGCCAACCCCAGTCGGGCCAATGATGGAAAATATCTTCATACCACTTTTGGTCTTTGTGATAAATTTTTTTTATTAATAATCTCATCTAGAATTTCCCAGCGCTGTTTTTTAATTTTATGCGGTACATCATCTTTATAAATCCGCCAGCTAGCCGTACCTGGGCGTGGTGAGTACATCGCCACAAAAGCCACTCCCCAGCCTATTTCTTTCGCCAAATCAACTGATTCTTGAAACTCCTCGTCGGTCTCGCCAGGAAAACCCACAATAATGTCGGTTCCTAGAAGAATCTTAGAATCGACAGCGCGTAATTTATGAACAATTTCTAAATATTTTTCTCTAGTATAGCCTCGGTTCATTCTGTACAAAACTTCATTACTACCTGACTGAATAGGCAAATGTACATACCGATCAATTTTTTTATTCCGTCCGATTTCTTCAATTAACTCATCGTGAAAATCCCAAGGATTACTGGTCAGAAATCTAATCATCTTAATTTGTTTAAACTTAGAAATATCTTGCAGCAACGCCACAAATGGGGGCACATCTTTTGGTTTGAGGTACGCAGACTGGTTTTGAGGCAAATCTTTTCTAGTAAAACCCTCATCTCTCATCATGAGCTTGCGAAACCCAATCCCAACTTTTTCTAAACCCCAAGAATTAACATTCATCCCTAATAGGGTAATCTCTTCATAATTTTGATCAACCAATTTTTGAACCTCTTGTAAAATTTCCTCTTTACTCCGAGATCTTTCTCTGCCACGAGAATAGGGGACAATGCAATAAGTACAAAAAGAGTTACAGCCAGTAGAAATTGGTATCCAAGCATGTTTTTCATCCTTACGAATAGCAGTCTGGTTAAAACCAACTTCATTCACCGGCAGAATCTCATCAAGCTCAGGCATTATCTCTAATAATTTTTGATTGCCATGATGAGTCATACAGCCAGTTAAGATAATCTTGGGACGAGACTGAGCAGATCCTTTGAAATATTCCGTGACGTTATATAAAAACCCCAAAACCCGATCTTCAGCCCTTTGTCTAACAGCGCAAGTATTAATGACTAGCTCATCACATCTTTGCCAGCTAACTGCCTCAATAAATCCGCGGGATTGGTAATCTCCCGCAATTCTTTCTGAATCTGATTTATTAGACTGACAACCAAAGGTGTGAATAAAATAAGATGGCATGGACTGTATTTTACCAGGAAAAATCCCACTGTCCTTGATACAATGCTTGGGTGCAAAAAAACCAAAGAAAATTTCTGCGCAATAATCTAAAAATTTTCTACCTCACTCAGGGTCTGACTTCGCTGATTTTCTTAACTGGTACCTGGGCTGCTTACGAGTTAAAGTTTCTTACCTTCACCCAACTGGCTCTCATTGAGGCCACCTTTATGACGATTCAACTACTAACAGAGCTTCCTACCGGAGCTTTCGCCGATCTAGTTGGTAAAAAAATTACTGTTCAAATCGGGTATTTTTTAAAAGCGTTCTCGATGGTTATTTTCGCATTTTCACAGAGTTTTGAATGGTTTTTAGTCTATGCGATATTCTTAGGCATTGGCGATGCTATGAACTCCGGAGCCGCTGAGGCTTTACTCTATGACACTCTCAAGCAGGCCGGGGTGGAGAATAATTTTTCTAGATATTGGAGTAAGTTAAGCCTAGTGTTCCAGATAGGACTATCCCTAGCTTCTTTAGTTGGCGGGTGGCTAGATGTGATTTGGCTCCGCTTGCCAGCTCTTGGCTATGCAGCAGCCTTATTTCTAGCTGGAATTGCCACCAGTGGTTTTATTGAACCCAAAGTAGATACAGAAAAATTTACCTTGTATAACTACTACCGGCAAGCTAAGCAAGGCATAAAAGAAATATCAAAAACGACCTACTCCACATACCTATCACTTTTTTATATTCTTGTTGGCGGGATTAGCTTGGCGGTGATGAATAGCTTTAAAACCATTATTCTCACAGATTTAGGCTACACCAACACTCAAATCGGGACTTTTTTAGGCATAGCACGGATTTCATATAGCGTGTTGCTGTTCCAAATTTTAAGAGTAGATCGACTCGTTACCAAAAAACGTGCCTTTTATCTTTTTCCCATCTTATTAATCTTCTCAATGGCCCCAATGTACTGGTTGGATAAATGGGTAGCTTTACCATTTATTGCTATTTCTATGCTGGTTTCTACAGCCAGATGGACAATATTAGCTGAATACACCAATCAAGTTTTTACTTCAAAAAATCGCGCCACAGCTATTTCTACAGTAAGTATGATAATTGGTTTATTTTATGTAGTGGTCATGCTGGGGGCTGGTCCGGTGATGGAAAAATTTGGTGGATCGCCGATCATATTCACTATCTTGGGAATAATTTCTGCGGTGACGATCTTACCGCTAGGAATGTACTTGGCGAAAAATAACTCTTGAGGCGCGGGCGGGATTCGAACCCGCGAAACAAGGTTTTGCAGACCTCGCCATTGGGCCACTCTGGCACCGCGCCTTAGATCTTTTATTATACCTGTCCTTAATGATCCTGTATAATGCCTGCCTATGGGAAAAAATAAAGCAACTCAAAAAACTACACAAAAAACAAAAACAGCTCCTAGCGTAGTTGTAGACAACACTAAATTAAAACTCACTTTAGCCTGGAAAGAGATTAAGCAAGCATATGATCGAGTTTTAAAAAATTCTGCCAAAAATATCAAGGCTCAGGGTTTTCGTCAAGGCAAAGTACCCTTAAAAATTGCTGAAGAAAAAATTGGCAGAGATCATCTAATTAATAAAGTACTAGAAGTGATTGTTCCCCAAAAATATCAAGATTTGATAAAAAAAGAAAAAAAAGAACCCCTCACACCTCCAGAGATAAAACCACTCAAGATGGATTGGGAACAAGACTTTGAACTAGAAATCTATATTGCAGAGAAGCCAATCATTAAACTAGGCAACTATCGACAGGCTGTTAAAAAAGGCCTAAAAGCAGCCATCAAACAATTCAAAGAACACACCAAAGAACCAAAAGATGGAAAAAAACTAACTAAAGCACAGCTTAACACCCAAGAAAGAGAAATTAAACTTCAACAAATCTTTAAAGCGCTACTTGAGGCTACTCAGCCCCAAATACCAGAATTGCTTCTCAAAGAAGAAACTAAGCGCGAAATCCAACGACTAGACCAAGAGCTAAAAAAAATTGGCTTATCTCTTGACGATTATTTGACTAAAAGAAACCAAAAATTCGAAGACATGTCTTCTCAAGTAGCAATTCAATCTTTGAGCCAACTCCAATTAGAGTTTGTACTCGAGGCAATTGAACAAGATCAAAAGATTAAGGTTACTCAGAAAGACATTGACGTAGAACTTAGAAAAATCAAAGATGAAAAAGTTAAGCAGCAGATTCAAAATAATCATCAATATCTTAATTATCTTGAAGCTCAAATTAATCGTCGCAAATTAATTGATCTACTGCTTGAAACAAAATAATCTGGTGCAAATCTTAACAAAAATCTGTTCTTTTCAAGGGAATTTTCTTTAGTACAATGCAGTTTATAAGATTGATAGTTTCTATTGTCCTATAATATAATTATATGCTATAATAGTGGATCAAATATGAACACTCTTGGAAATATTAAACCACCAGGAAATTCCAGCAAAAAAAATCAGCAGGCTGTAAATCCTTTTGCCAGGGCTTTAGCCGAATCTGAAAAGGGAACATATGCTGGCGGCAAACAACAACTAGACACTAGCTCAGACTTATTTAGCGAGGCCTTAGCTAAAACCGGTGGCCAAATTTCAAAAAACATCAGCCCTCAAGAATTAAAAAAGCAAGAAGACACACTTAAGAAAGAACAAAAAAGGGCTGAGCTACATAGAAAACTTCATGATCAGATTAACCCCGTAGACCAAGCAGAGGTTTTTAGCGGTTATAAAGAAAGAACTAAAAAAGAGCTCAATGAAGTTCGTAAAGAACTCAAAAAACTAGCACTTGAGATTTCTAAATTTTATAAAGAAGTTGATATCCAAACTACTCAAGAAATCACTGACCAGGGAGTTGAGGGATTGGGTTTAAAATCTTTTTTCAAAAATTTAAAAGCTTGGATTATTTTATTAACTCAACAAGTTCGTAGTGCTCGAACCTGGATGCGACAGCAACAAGCTAGAGCTAATAAAATAAAAAGCCGTAAAATCAAGGGCGGGCTAATGATGAATGAGGGCGGAAATGCGGAATCTAAGGTCGTCTTTGACATGATGCATCATGAACGAAGTACGGCATATAGTGGGGGATAATTAAAAAAATAATTAGTGAACTCGAGTGGACTCGAACCACTGACCTCTACGATGTCAACGTAGCGCTCTAACCAACTGAGCTACGAGTTCTATCTATACAGATCAATAATTATACCCAACAGTTTGCTATTTCACAATCAAAAAAACTCCTGGTATAATGTGCGCCTTAGTGTAATAAATATTTATTTTATTAGAAAGCAGAAAAACACCTAGTGGGCAGACGACATTACAGCAAACAAAGTAAAAAAGACCGCATTATTGCAAACATGGCAATCCGCGTAACTCAGGTTAGAGTTCTTGATAGCCAAGGTAGCCAAATCGGAGTCATGTCGACTGCTGAAGCACTTGATCAAGCAAGACAGCAAAATAAAGATTTGGTGCTTATTACGCAACAAACTACGCCCCCAGTGGTAAAAATTATTGAGCTTTCTAAACATAAATATTGGCTACAGCAAAAACAAGCTGAGCAACGCAAAAGCGCGCGCCAACAGGAAATTAAGGGGGTCAGATTAACGCCATTTATTGATGAGGCTGACCTGCAAACTAGATTAAGGCAAATTAAAAGATTTTTAGAAGAAGGCGATAAAGTCAGAGTTGAGGTGGATTTTCGCCGCGGGCGTCAAAGAACTAAAAAAGAATTTGGCTTTAAAAACTTTGAACGAATTATTGAAGAGACTCGAGAATTTGCTGAAGTTGAGATTGAGCCCAAATCAATCGGCACTAAAGTAATGATGCAGTTGCGGCCAACTAAAAAATAAATATCTATGAAAAAATATAAACAAAAAACCAGAAAAAGCGCTACGTCCAGATTTAAGATAACCGGCACTGGTAAATTAATGCGTCGTAGACAAAATATGCGTCATTTGCGTCGCAAAAAAAATAAAAAAACTATTCGCAAATATCGTCTACTAGCTGAGGTCACTGGCAGGTATGCTAAAAAAATCAAACAAATGATGGGGCTAGCCTAAAGGAAATTAATTATGCCAAGAACAAAAACAGGATTTACTCGTCGCAGGCGTCATAATAAAATTCTAAAATTAACCAAGGGTTTTCGTGGTACCTACAATCGCTTGATAAAAAGAGCTAAAGAAGCACTGCTCCACGCTGATCAATATTCTTTTATTGGCAGAAAACTGCGCAAGCGTAATTTTAGAAAACTCTGGATTATGAGAATTAATAGCGGGCTTAAGACAATTGATGAAGGTTATAAATATTCTAGATTTATGGCTGCTCTCAAAAAGGCTAACATTAAACTAAACAGCAAAATGTTAGCTGAACTAGCTGTCAATAATTCTCAAGACTTTAAAGCCGTTGTTGACAAAAGTGGCTTAAAAAAATAAGATCAAACTCAATGACAGGCAAGCTTGCGCTAACTAGCTTTTTCTTTTTTAGCCACTGCTAAAAGGGGAGAAGTTGTAGTGAGAACAACAAACTCCCCAAACGGGGAGTTTTTTTATGGGAGATGTACTAGAATAAACAAACATGGTTCAAAATACAAAATCATTACCAGCGTTGAAAAAGACTATCACTGATCTCAAGCAACAGTTCGATATTGAGCCTAAAACTGATGTGGAAAATTTACAGAATAAGTACTTGGGTAAAAGGGGATTTATCAATGATTTAATGAAAAGCCTGAAAGACGTTCCCCGCGAAATGCGACCCGTGGCAGGACAGCTCTTAAATGAGCTTAAAGAAAACTTAGACCATCAAATAAAATTATTGGGTAAGGGGCTATCCGAGAAAACCCCAAATAAAATTGACCTCACTCTTCCGGGACTCAAACCCAATGCGGGTCACACGCACCCCGTTTCCCAAGCCATAGAAGAAATCACTCATATTTTTGAAAAAATTGGCTTTACTCGAGTGCGCTATCCAGAAGTAGATTGGGATTATTATGTATTTGAATCGTTAAATATGCCTCTAGATCATCCCGCGCGCGATGAATGGGAAACCTTTTTTATCGAAGTGCCCGAAGCAGAAAAAATGGGCAAGATGGTCCTCACCACCCACACTTCTAACGGGCAAGTGCGAGAAATGGAACGTCTTAACAGCAAGCCACCTATCCGCATGATTAATATTGCCCGCTGTTATCGTCGGCAACAAGACGCAACCCACACCCAGATGTTTCATCAGTTTGAGGGTTTAGTAGTAGATAAAGGAATTAATATCCAACATCTCAAAGGCACCTTAGATCACTTTGCACAGCAGTTCTATGGTCCAGGTACAAAAAGTCGGATACGACCTTTTCATTTTCAATTTACTGAACCCTCGTTTGAGGTTGATTTTAGCTGTCACATTTGTCATGGCACTGGCAAAAAAGGTAGAAGTAAGTGTAAATTTTGTAAATCTGGCTGGCATGAAGTTGGTGGAGCTGGTATGGTCCATCCCAATGTATTAAAGGCGGGCGGGATTGATCCTGATGAATACACAGGCTTTGCTTTTGGCTGGGGGGTAGAGCGCACCTATACCCTTAAAGAGGGTTTAAACATTGATGATATTCGTCTAATTTATTCAGGAGATCTGAAATTTTTGGAGCAGTTTTAATATGAACATTCTTATTCCACACAATTGGCTATTAGAATATTTAGAAACAGAGGCTTCTCCAGCAGAGATTCAAAAATACTTATCTCTATCAGGACCAGCTGTAGAACGCATTTACCAAGTTGGGGGTGAAAGTGTCTATGACATCGAAATAACTACCAATCGCGTTGATTCTATGAATATTTATGGCATTGCCAGAGAAACGGCAGTAATTTTAAGTCAAGCAGGCATCAAAACTGTTTTAAAACCACTCAATATTATTGATAAAAATTCACTTCAATTAACTAAAGAGCTGCCGATGCCAAAGGTTTTTAATAATCCTACATTAAATAAACGTACTATTTTCATTATCCTGAAGAATGTCAACCGGGCACCAACTCCAAAATGGATGGCAAGAAGATTGGCTCAAACAAACATGAATATTCATGACAGCGCGATTGATATCACCAATTATGTCACTCATGAAATCGGCCACCCTATTCATGCTTTTGATTATGACAAACTAATGAGCATTGGTGGAGAAATTCACATTACTGAGGCTAAAAAGGGTGAAAAATTAACTACCTTAGACGGTGAGTATTTAGAAACAGTTGGCGGCGAAGTGGTCTTTAAAAATATTGATAACCAGATCATTGATTTACCTTCTATTAAAGGCACTAAAAATACTTCAATTGACCAAAGTACTCAAAATATACTCTTACTAGCAGAATCTATTCGCGCTGATAAAGTTCGTTTTGCCAGTATGACTCATGCCATCCGCACTACTGCAGCTGGATTAATGGAAAAAGGCGTGGATCCTCACTTAGCACAGCCAACCCTACTGCGAGCAGTTGAGCTTTATCAAGATATTTGTAAAGCCCAAATCGGCAGTCAAGTTTATGATGATTTTTCCGATGATTCTATTCCTAAGCCAGTTAACATCAACTTACAAAAAATTGATGATTATTTAGGTTTAGAAATCAATGTTAAAAAAATAATTAAATTTTTGAATTCTCTTGAATGTAAAGTTGAAATCAAAGGAGGGGGAAGAACTACTCAACTAATAGTTCAACCTCCCACCTTTCGACCAGACTTGGCTATTCCGGCTGACATCATTGAAGAAATAGCCCGGATTTATGGTTACCACAACTTACCCAGCCTGCTCATGGATACCCCAATCCCAACCACCTACCCTCAAGATATAAATTTTAATTTCGAAAATAAAATTAAAAACTTTTTAAGTAATATTGGCTGGCAAGAAGTTTACACTTATTCCATGTTAAGTGATGAGATTGCTCAGCAATCTGGATACAAACTCGACCAACACCTTAAACTCCAAAATCCTCTGACCGATGATAGAGTTTACCTACGCCGATCGCTATTACCCTCACTAGAAGAAATCATCGCCAGCAACCCTCATAAAAAATCTTTATCTATTTTTGAACTAGCCAATGTTTATCAACCCCTGGATGAGGGCAAATTACCGCAAGAACAAATGCTGCTCGGCCTAGTTTCTACTGCAGATTATCGCATTGTTCGAGGTAGTCTAGAATCATTACTAGACCGACTTTTTGTCCCTAGCTATGACATTGTTCCTTCTAAACAACCGCAACAACAATTTAATCAATCAGCTGAAATTACAGCCAAAGATCAAAGTGGTAAAACGCGGGTTATTGGCGCGATTGGAGTTTTAACCTCGGGAAGAATTGGCGCCGAGATTGCTCTGGCTGATTTACTCAAGATAATCAGAACTCATCCCACCTATCGACCCATCCCTAAGACTATGCCCATCATAGAAGATCTAACTTTTAGTTTGCCCAAGGGAATAGCTGTAGGAGAAGTAATAAACTCCATCAAGCAGATGGACCAACTAATTACAAAAGTCGAGCTCAAAAACATCTATCAACAAAATTACAGTTTTGCTATCCAATATCATCATCTCAAAAAGAATTTAACCGCCGCGGATGTTGAGCCACTGCGAAAAAACATTGTTAGGCAAATTGAGAAACAGCACCAGGCCAAACTTGTGGGTGAAGTATAATACTAATGTGTTAACTAAGCAGCGTCGAGATCAACTCTACACAGCATTCATTGTTTTAATTATTTTTTTAATCCCCAGCAATTTGTTTTTAAAACTCAATTATTCAGGTGCCTATGTTAATGGTTTACTTGTCGATTACTTAATTCCTAAAATTTACCTAAATGATATCTTTATTTTTACCCTACTAGTACTTTGGTTAATTGAAGTCGTTTTAGTTAAAAAAAATAAATTAAAAACCACAATTTTTAAACCGTACTTTTCAAGTATTCTAATTTCTCTAATAATCATCCGTCAGATATTTGCTCCATATCCCTTATCTGCGGCTTGGTATTTACTCAAACTCATTGAAGTTGGTTTATTAGGTTGGTTTTTGGCTATTCATAAAAAGCTTTTGCGCAAACCAATCATTTCCTACGCCATTATTGCCGCCAGTTGGTTCCAATCTCTCTTAGCTATTTTTCAATTCTTCACCCAAAAATCTTTGTTGAGTTATAAATTTTTAGGCGAACCACAGCTATCTAATTCAATCGGCTTAGCCAAAGATGTATGGTGGAATACCGGCCGGGTCTTACCTTATTCCACCACAGCTCATCCCAACATTCTGGGGGGAATCTTGGCTATCTTCAGTCTTATTTTAATAAGCTGGTTCTCAAAAGCTCAAAACAAGTGGATCCAAAAACTAACTATCTTCACCATTCTATTGGCTATCTTTGCTATCATCCTCACCCAATCAATTTCAGCTGGACTGACTTTAATAATTGGCTCAATTTTTATCACTGCAAAAAAACTTAATCAAAAACTACTTGTTATTGGCGGAATCATACTATTTATTATTACTCCAATATTCATCCACTTTTCTTCTCAAGAATTAACTCAAAATGATTCTCTAATCAGGCGATCTTATTTACAAACTGCTGCAATTAATATGTTTGTAAATAATCCAATTCTAGGAGTAGGTCTTAATCAATTTACTAGCAGAGTGGAGGAGTATAGCAACACTCAAGAAATAGTTAGATTCGTCCAGCCAGTTCATCATGTGGGATTACTATGGTTGGCAGAAACCGGCCTATTGGGATTAGGAATTCTTGCGTGGATTATAGTGAAAAATAAATTAAAAAAAATCATTATCCCACTTCTGATTTTGTTGCCGCTAGCGACATTAGATCATTATCTTTTAACTCAACAAGCAGGATTATTATTAATGACTTTAACTATTGTATGGTTCCAGCAGAAGGAGTAGCGTCAGATGATTGTGTAGCTTCTTTTGTAGGAGAAGGCGATGGTGCTGGTTCTTTCCAGTTTTCACCCCCAGTACCAATCTTTACTTTATTAGTTTCTTTAGATTTGTCTCCTCGCGAATAAGCTTTGGCCCAAACTTCATAACGACCCTTAAATAAATTCAGCTTACCTTTATACTCACGATCATTAACTGTCTCTCTTACTTCACCATTCACAATAATTTCAATTTTTTCAATACCCTCGCCGCTTTCTGCTCTAACCACAACTTCAATATCTTCAGTCTCATATTTCTTTTCATTTTCTGGTTTTTTCATCTCCACAAAGACATCGCTTGCTTCCCCGCAAGATTCTGTGGGAGGTTTATAACGAGAGTCATTTTGAGCTTCTATCCAAGCATTAACCGCTTCTTGCCAACGATTTTTACCATCTCGACTCACCGGATCGTCCAATTGAATCACAATGTATTCTCGTTCATCATAATCTCCAGCCGCAATTCGTGCATCGTTGGCCAATTTATCTTCACCTCGGCATAATTTGAGTTTGGTATGAATCGGATCTGGTAATGATGGCAAAGTACCCCTGAGCACATACTCTGTCTTTTCTGGAAAACTATTATGTGATGGATACCCAGAAAGGCTATCTACTTGCACTTGTTCTACACCTTCTGGGACTACCCATTCCGGAGTCCCATAGCCCTGCTCCAATGCCGCCAAAATAATTCGCCGCCAAATTGGTGAGGCTCCGGTCACACCAGAAGCTACTTGCTTCATGGGTGAGTTATCATTATTTCCCACCCAGGTGCCCACCATAATTTTTTGACTCCAACCAATAGTCCAGTTATCGCGTTGATCATTAGTCGTACCAGTTTTGACTGCGATTGGTCTCCCGGTATTTAGTAGTGAGTTAGCTCCAAAAGCCAACAAACGAGCATTGTTATCAGAGAGTACATGGTTAATTAAAAAAGCCTCTCCAGCTGAAATCACCTGTGGACCATTAACCTGCTTGTGTTCAAATAAAACACTTCCGTTCATGTCTTGAACTTTCAAAATTGAAATTGGTTGCACTTTGCGACCTCCATTAGCAAAAGTACTGTAGGCAGTTACTGTATCAAGCAGATGCACCTCGCCACCCCCCAAAGTTACAGCCAAGCCAAACCTCCTCAAGTTCTCTTGAGTTGGTTCGAGAGTATCAAAACCCAGCTCATAAGCTAATTGTAAGAAGTTATCCACTCCTACTATTGCCACAGATTTAACTGCCGGTACGTTGATAGAGCTGCCTAGAGCATTACGCAAACTAATTGGACCATGGAACTTACCGTCATAGTTTTTGGGTTGATATGGTTTCTCTGTTGAATCAATTCCCGTCATAAACTCAGTCGAAACATCCATTAGCATGCTGGCAGGCGTAAACCCCCGCTGGAACATGGCTAGATAAGTCACTGGCTTAATGGATGAGCCGGGCTGACGTAAGCCGTCGACTGCCACGTTAAACTGACCGCCAATTGCAACTTCTCCTTCTTGAGTTGCTTCTTTAGCAAAATAATCAGCGCTTCCCACCATACTCAAAATTTCCCCAGTATCAGGATCCATCACCATCGCTGCTCCGTTAGTGATATTTAAATAGGCAATGTCTTCTACCTCCTCCTGAACAATTTCTTCAGCTTTTTCATGTAACTTTAAATCTAGGGTGGTAGTAACCTGAAGGCCGCCGCTTTCAACTACATCTTCGCCAAACATTTCTTCCAACTGATCACGAATATAAAATACAAAGTGAGGGGCCTTAATATTACTCACCGTACGTTCAAACTCCATTGAATTAAGCTCTGTGGTTGCTTCTTGATAAGCAATCTCTGTTAAATAACCATATTCCTTCATTTTTTCCAACACAGTTTCGGTACGGCCTTGCCAATAAGGATTGCCGTCTTTATCCTCTTTGCCAGCAAAAGGGGAGTAAATAGAAGGCCGTTGTGGTAAACCAGCCAAAAATGCCGACTCGACTACAGTTAGATCCCTCACATCTTTTTTAAAATACATATCAGCCGCAGCTCCTACTCCCCAGGCCGTCCCACCATAGGGTGCTTCATTCAAATACATTTCTAAAATCTCGTCTTTGCTAAACCTGCGCTCGATTTGAAGTGACAAAATTAATTCTTTATATTTACGAATTATCGTTCTCTCATTGGTTAACAAGGCATTTTTTACTAACTGCTGTGTAAGTGTAGAACCACCTATCACTCGATGTCGAAAAATAATATTGTAGGGAATTCTAATGATAGTGAGAAGATCAAAACCCCCATGCTTGTAAAAGTCTTTGTCCTCAATCGCAACAGTAGCATGCTTGAGATAGTCTGGGATATTTTTAATATTAATCGGGATACGTCGCTCAGTATTATAAAGATCGTATAAAAGCTCACCCTCACGATCATAAATTCGAGTGCTAAAACCACTTTTACGGACCACTTCACCCGGTTTAGGTAAATCTTTAGCATACCAAGCATATAAACCAAAAAAGCCCAAAACAATGATCACTACAGCGGCTAAGCCCCCAATAGCTCCCAAACGAATGAGTTTAATTTTGCGCAACTGCTTTTGGGCCGGGGAAAACCGACGTGATTGAGCTCGACCAATCAATTTGCGAGTTATAAATCTAAATGGGGTCGTGATAGTTTTCCAAATAGCCGTCAGGTTGATTCCCATATCTCGTATAGTAACAGTTTGAGGTACTCTAGCAAATAGCTGCTTAACCTGATTTCGCCAGGCAGAAAAAAAATTAGGAGACTTATTTCGAGAAAATGCTGACTGATGTTCTAATCTTGAGCGGGCTTGTTCTTCCTGATCTAGCACCGATTTCAGATTGCCGTAATCTAGAACCATGAAATCATTGTATAATATCTACTGTGAAGATACACACCTATACCCACTACTCTTATGGAAATCATCCATTAAAGCTTGGAGTGGGAAGTCTTGTGTAATCACAAATAAATACATAAAAATTAGCCCCGCTTCCAAGCGGGGCTTTTTGGTTTTGACCCTAATCTGAGGGAGGGGAGGAGTGTGACTAAACATCTTATAATTTTTCTTATTGACATATAAAATATCTCATTAGATAATGAACTTCTAACAAATTAACAACAGCAATAATGGAAAAATACTAGGTTTTTCTTGGTGACAATAGAGAACTGACGGTTGCTGCAAGTCAGTCGCACAACATAAACCGAATTACCTTCCTCAGCTGGATGACTGAAAATAATAGTAAGTCATTCCGGGTGCGCCCGTATACAGCGCTAGAGCATGTCACAAGAAACAGAGTGCTCGAACAATCAAGGTTTAGACCTTTAGTTTCGAGACTCCCAAGACAGGGAGTTTTTTTATTGAAAAAGGTCTAATCAAACAAGGTGGTACCGCGAAAAATCGCCCTTGTATGAACGTCAACTATTGGCGTTTATGCAGGGGCGTTTTTATTATTTCAGCCCCAGAAAGGAGGTAAATATGAAAAATGAAAATGAAATAGAACTACATATAAATAGAGAAGACGCGATGATGAGCTGTCATTCTTCTCAGGCAAGAATTCCTCGTGAGATTGCTCTGGCGCGAGGTATTTTTCAATACTCAACTAGAAGTATGGGTGCTAGTTCAAAGACAACCGAGCCGACAGAAAAATCATTGCATGGTATCGACGCGCTTGAAGGCAGAAAACAACAAGTTGAAAAAAATATTGAATCTAGAGCCAATCGCATTGTTGAAGAAGCCAACCGTCTGAACGAAGCTAAGGATAATCTTAGAACAATTATTAGCAACACAGATTTGGTTTCAGAAATGAAAGTAGCTTTGATGTTAGGACTAGAAACTCATCAAGTTTTAGCCGTTTGGTCCTTGCTTGATTTAATTAGAGAAAAAAACAGTTTGATAATTAAAATTAAAAATTTTAATAAACTTTAAGAGTTTGATTAAGTAAGGTGGTGATGAGAATGAAGGCAAACTTCGTACTTATCTCCCCCCAGATTTTCCGGATCCTCCGGATAAATCTGACCAGTCACCTGAAGACAAGCAAAAGTCTGATAAATAGGTGACATCCTAGGGAGCCTCGCTCTACAGCGAGGCTCCCAACCCATATTAAATATAAGGTACAATAGAAAGATCCTATGCAAAAACAACATCTCACCGTCGAGGAAGTCTTATCTCGTGGAGTTACAGAAGTTCTTCCCTCCAAAGAATCTTTGAAAAAGCTCATGAGTCAGAAGAAAATCCGGCTTTATCTCGGAATTGATCCTACCGGAGCACTCTTGACTCTAGGTCACAGCGTAGTCTTGCGTAAACTCCA
>Ga0180009_10000636_pt1 | contig 46879 bp, 81 predicted proteins | sample OS_PC_MetaG_FD_123537 | JGI IMG/M metagenome (GOLD analysis project Ga0180009, IMG submission 123537) | Groundwater microbial communities from the Aspo Hard Rock Laboratory (HRL) deep subsurface site, Sweden - OS_PC_MetaG | ecosystem: Environmental > Aquatic > Deep subsurface > Groundwater...
AAAGGGAGTGTATGAGAAAAAGGGGTATCTGATTACACCTAAGAGAGAAGATGTCAAGATTGTGCTGGAGGTATTGTGTGCACTGGCTGAAGTGAAAGGAGAAGGTAAATGACCAAGCAAGAAGAGATAAGGGAAGGGGTAAAAGAGAAATTATGGGAATTTTGGATAGCAACTAAGGAGGACAGTCCGAACTGGATATACAACCCTATTCTTCAAGGTAAGTTTGTTTCGGAAATTCTTAAGTATCTCAGCGAGAACGGAGTAGTAATAAAAGTGGATATAGATTATGGGGGTATGGAGAAATTCCAGTTCGCCTTGCACGGCGATGAAAAAAGGAAGCTGATACATTCTGTAACCGTTAATAATATAAAGTGTGTAGCGGTAGAAAGTCTCATAGAGGAGGTTAAATAGTGGAACTTAATCCTGTAGTAATTCACTGTGTGGGATTGATGGGAATATGGGTATTTCAAGATGGATTAGCTAGTATCTGGTATTATCATAAGAAGGAAACTTGGAGAAGAAATCATAGTTGGCGGTTAGCCAGAATGCTCTTAGGTTTAGGTCTGGTAATAATATCCTCAGTGGCTATAGCGAGGATATAGTTGAACAAGCAAGACCAGATAGGGTTTAATGTATGTGTTGATGCGACAAGGCACATGGAGAAGCACATGGCTGAAGAGGCTTACGAGAATTGTGCTCGTCATGGGAAATGTTATGAGCTTTGTTTTAAGAAACATCAATGTGTAATTCCCATAGTTATCACGTATTACTGGACTAAATTGGCGATGAGGAATTGATGAAACCATACTATCAAGATAATCACATCAGGATATTTTGTAAAGACTGCCGTTCAATGGAGGAGTTGGGGGACGAAAGCGTGCAGATGTGCGTTACTAGTCCCCCTTACTGGGGACTTCGCAAGTATTCTGGTGAGCAGGAATTGATATGGGGTGGAGACTGTCCGCATGAATGGGGTAGTTTGATACCCAATCCTATGAGCAAATCAGGTAAGCACGGTCCCGCTAGTATCTTAACAAAGACGGCAGATGAGCAACATGCAGTTAGAAAGGAAAGCAATCAAGGTAGCTATTGTCAACTATGTTCTGCGTGGCGTGGAAGTTATGGATTAGAGCCACAACCAGATTGCGGGAGACCATTTGTGAAACTCCGAAGTGATTTAACTGAGAAAGAATTGGATTATGCGAAGGGGGAATTAGAGCGATGCGGGTTGCTTTAACTTTGGGCGTGGGTGATTACGCTTTGTCTTATTGTGGCAAGGGAAACATAGAGTCTGCCCATTCGGAATATCATATCGTAGGTCAGGGCGTTCAGCGTAAGGGATTATATGATGAGCTTGAAGTAGAACATTGTGTCCGTTCCCGTTCCTATTGCCACAATCTTGGCAGGTATAATTATCCCTTTCAAGCACTCCATTCACGAAGGCTCGGTATTCAGGGCTTTGAAAATCCTTCTGCCTTGCGGTTGATAAACCTCCCTTCCAATTCGGATGTAACTCACCTTTGCCGTGAGCTAGATTTGCTTTGCCTGCTTCAACAAACTTGGCAATCACTTCGGGAGTTGGGCGTCTGCCTGTCGGTTTACCTGTTAAGGATGCAGAAATCTTGGCTCGCTTCTCTGGGGAACAAGGGATACCAGTTGATGTTGGCTTCCCCTTTCGGCTGGCTGAAATCTTTGCCCTTACTTCGGGTCGCCAAGCAGGATTATCAGTCTTATTTCTTAAAGCTAAATCAGGTCGTTTTCTCATACCTTATTATACCACAAACGGGGGTAGGTTGTAAACCTTAATGAATATAAGACTAGAAAAATCACGAGTACCAGCACACCTAACGAAATACTTTGAGACGGATACTTGCTCGTCCTGTTATGTGTGCCATACCATAGAGATATTAAGGGAGATACGCCGGGTTTTACGCAAGGATGGATGCGTTTTTTTGAACATCGGAGACTCTTATGTGTCTGGCAAGTCTAGGTATTCAAGCAAGCCTCACTCTATAGCAGGTGGCAAGGATAGGGGTGATAACCACAGCCAGAAGCCAGACCAATATTACCATAAGTATCTAAAGCCCAAAGACCTCTGCCTCATACCCTTTAGAGTAGCCATAGCAGCCCAAGAAGATGGTTGGTGGGTGAGGTCAGTAATTATATGGAGCAAGCCCAATCCTATGCCTGAGTCGGTTCACGGCTCGCATTTTATCAGGCATTGTGTTACAATAGAAGAGTATGAGAAGTTGTCAGGTATGCGGTCAACTAAAGGTAGCAACAAAGACGGGTCCGCCGACTTGCCCAGAATGTCGCCGAGCCAAGTATCTGATTGTGAAGAGGCGTTATCGGAACAGTCTCAAAGGACAAGAGACCGAGAAGGCTTACGAACAGAGACCCGAAGTCAAAGAGAACCGCCGTCAAGCCAGCCGTTCACGGCAAGCCAAACAGAGCAAGGGAAGGCACAAACCAACAAAAGAAGAACGGAAGCAACAGAAGAAAGAAGCCAATCAACGCTACTGCAAGACAGTGAAGGGCAAATACAGGAAGCAACGAGACTATGCGAGGCGGAAACAAGCAATAGTAGTAGACCAACCAGTAACAGCAGAGGACTGGCTAGAGATACTGAAAGCTCACAAGAACCGCTGTCATTATTGCCACAAGAGGAAAGTGCTAACGATAGACCATATAATACCAATCAGCAAGGGGGGCAAACATATCAAGATGAACATAGTGCCAGCCTGTCGGAGTTGCAACGCCAAGAAGAAGGACAATCTGGTGATGCTCTTATAGAGTGCCCCGGCTGTCCGAAATGCAAACGATATAATGGCTATATTCGCATAAAAGGTTCAGGCAGACCTACCGAGTCTCACGAATACATCCTTATGCTCACCAAATCAGATGACTACTTTTTTGACACGGATGCGGTGAGAAGGGAATATACCGAACCGTTAAATCGTTGGGGTGGTCCCACATTTAGGGATTCAAGCCATAAGTATATTGAAATGGGCGGACACGATGGTGAGCAGAAATACGGGGCAACAAGTATGTTCCGCAAGGGGCGTCCAGTTAGACCAAATGAAGGTGGGGCTAATATCAGGTCAGTATGGGAGTTCCCCGAAGAGGTTATTGGTGAGGCTCAAGAAGTAGAACCTAAAGAGTTCCGTTATGAGGGACAAGCCACAAAGGATTATAAATCTGCTGGTGCTCAAGACCCATCCGAGACAAAGAGAAGGATATTGAGAGGGCTTAAAACAAAGGGACAGCAAGAAATAGGCAACCAAGAACAACATCACGGGCAGGATATATTCCCTCAAAGTGGTAGCCGTAATCTTAGGTCTGTTTGGCACTTTCCGACCCAACCCTTTCCGCAAGCCCATTTTGCAGTATTCCCTGAGAAGCTACCTGAGTTATGTATTAAGGCAGCCACGCCAGAAGTAGGGTGCTGTAGTAAGTGTGGGGCACCGTGGGAGAGGATAGTTGAGAAGATACCCCAGAATGTTCGTAGCCATAAACTAGCAAAGGGTAAAGTCAAAGATGCCGTTGATGGGAATAATCCTGATATGGCGGTGGGCGGTGGCTTCTCAAGAACGGGAGTTCAGTTTGAGTGGCAGGTTAATACTTTGGGTTGGAAACCTCAATGTAAATGTGGTAAATATACTTGCGTTAATTGTCAAAGTGTGGTATTATATCCTTTTCCTGATAAAAAAACTTGCCCGAACTGTGGCTCGCTAGACTTTAATTTTGAGCCTGCTGATAAAGCCCCATCAATAGTCTTAGACCCCTTCGCTGGAGCAGGCACAACTTTATGGGTAGCTAAGAAGTTAAATCGTAAAGCAATAGGATTTGAGATTTCAGAAGAGTATTGTAACCTTGCCATAGAGAGATGCTCACAACAAGCTATGGGATTAAGTTTATGAAACCATTTTTAATTGCACTGGGTATAGGTGGTATGATATATTTAGTTAGGTCTGGGTGATTGAATGAACGATGAAGCAAGTGATTTTCGGGAGAAGTGTCCCATACTGGTAATGCCAAATGCGGGGAAGGAGAGAGTGCTTGAGTGTATCAACTGTCCTGTAAGAACGTGCATTGATGATATTAGGTTGACGAATAAACCAATTCTCCCTACTTTCCTTAAAGAAGTTAATGCGACCATAGCTGAACTAGAGGATATTAAGGATTATATTAAAGAGAAGATGAAACAGGAGGATTGATGGAACCTGAAATACAACCCAATGACTTAGAGGAGAGGCTGAAAACAACGAGAAACAGGTGTGATATAGCACTCCTTTTAATTGAGCATAATCCTGAGCTATTGCCCACTATATTGGAGGATATGTTCTATGGGGTGCAAGAGATACTACGATTATATTGTATTAAGGGTTAAGTATGTGCTATTATTAGAGAAAGGAGGAAGGTATGTTAAAAAATGTTTCAGCTGAGAAAGAAGTAAGGGTTTGTGATGAATGCGGGAGTGAAATTATTTCATTTTGGAAATGCGGTTACTGTGAGAAGGAGTTGTGCCAGTTTTGCACAGCTTTTGTTACTTGCTTGAAAAAGGATATTGTAAGAGGGCATACACTCGTTTGGAAATATCGTAAAGCAATGTGCCAAGCTCATTTACCAATAGAACTCGATTGGAGCGACATTAAGGAATGATAGATTTACCCGATAAGGCGAAAGTTCCACACGAAGAAGTAGAGGAAGGTGGTAAGAAAACATACTGGCATCCAGGCTATATGGTAAAGAGGTGCGAGACTTGTAATAGGGAGTTTGTATGTAGCGTGCAATCGCTAGTTACCTTTTGTGGTTATAAAGATTGTGGAAAGGAAGGTGAAAATGATGAAAAAAGAAGCATTGTGCCCAGTATGTAATGGTAAGGGAGTAGTTTATGGTATAGCCGAAGGGGGAATGTATCCTTCAACGCCTTGTCATGGTTGTGCTGAATGGGGTAGCAGGGGTTGGATAGTAATTCCAGTGGAAGATACTATTAACTTGGAGTATGAATTGACTGGGCGAGATTTAGGGAAAGATTGGACTGATAAATGTCCTGCTTGTGGTGGCGATAGATACGCTCCTGTTCTAGCTGGTTGCCCTAAAGGAGAGGTCTCAGCTAATTGCGGAGAGAAATAAACTTTACAAGAAAATAGCTGAGGCTATGGAGGTCTTGGTAGATGAGTAGGATTGAAGTAAAACAGCCCATCGTGCATACCCCCTCTTTCAAAGAATATAAAATCGCTGGCTCTGAATTAAAGAAAAAGTATGAGGGGTTAGGTATTAAGGTATGGCCAATGTCATACTATTGGTATTATCATACTGATGCTGAGGGATGGGCGAAATTGTTACTTCATCTAGTAATAAAGTCTAACCTCTATGTTGCTGATAGAAGGACTTGTGCTTGGTATGCTAAAAAAGCCACTGTTCTTTGTAATGAACTCTATAAACTTAATACTCTGCCTGAGACGTGGGGTGGCTCGCCTTTAGGATACCACGCCTTCAATACCTTCTGGACAGGGGACTCCATAATGATACTTGAGCCTAATGAGGGGTTTGATGATGGCGATAACTACCAAGATATTTGGGGTGCTCTTGACGATGATATAGTTTTTGCACTGGGCGATAATGGATACAAGCCAGATAACGTGTTTTTATAGGAGGTAAAATAGTGGGTAACGATTTAAGAGATGTGCTAATTGAACAGGGGCAGTATAGAGATGTTTGGTATATCAACAAAGATGGTACAGCAGAAGAAAGGCGTTGCTTAGTAGTTCCTGCCATAGCAGTTGAGCCACTGATAGAGGAGGTAGAATAATGAATTCAAAGCGTTGGTTTCATAGTTGGACATTGTGGGCGATGGGGTTGACATTCATTGGGAGTATAATCTCAGGAATTACTGGCGAGGATTGGCTTGATGGTGAGATGCAATTAACGATACTCTCCATTGTTGGTATTATTTTGAGATTGAAAACTGGGCAAGGCTTGACGAAGTAACTTTACCACCACCCCTGAACTTTAGTTACTATAGCACTAATTATTATGGCGAAAAGTCCGCCTACCATTCCCTTTGAGTCTTTTCGCCATGCTGTGTTTTTGGTAACATCCTTCTTGACATTATTAAGGCAGTCTTTAATGGTTTTAACATCTCCAGCCATCCCCTTATCCTCAGTGCCTGCCACGCCATAAATAGATTGATGCACTTGCCTTATAAGTTTATCTCGCTCTTGTAGTTTCATTAGCTTAATGTCACCTTTTGCAAGAGTAATCTAAATCGCCGTTCAACTTTTCCACTTATCTCATCTTTAGTTAAATAGCTGAACGGCTTTGTGGGGAGAAAGCGAACATAGATTGTAGTGCCATCAATATCATAGAAAGTAACAGGCCACGTAGCGGTGTTCTTTGCCTCTTCTAAAGTTGCTTTAATCACTCCAGCATCGGTATCCCTGTCGTGCCCCCCGTCATTCAGCGTTATGTTATCAGCACACCTTACCTCACAGTAGATTATATCTCTTCTTGTGGGATACAGAATTCCTCTGCAATCATAGCCGTATAGTATCGGGGTAGTAGTAGCACTATTAGTTGTAGCGGTAATCTTGAAGCGTATCATAGTGCTTACGGGGTTTGCTCCACTTACATCATCTACTGGGATATAATTCGTTGTAGTCGGTGAGGTCTTGAATGCCCCGATAGTTGTCCAGTTTGTGCTTCCTTTGAGTTGATATTCCACAGTGAAATAAATATTAGCTGTCGTGCCACTCATTGTGAGAGTCATCTTGATAAATGCTTTAGAGTCCCCCTTGAAGTTAGCGTGCATCCACGGGGTTACAAAGTATTGGCTGGAGTCGGTAGCAAAGGAACGGTTAGCGTCAGTGGCTATACTACCGTAACTTGTTGGTAATGGAATGTAATATAAACTATCACCAGCAAGGGTGGAAGCTATCCATAGTCTTTTCTGATAGACACTAGAAACGAACATTGTTTCTACGCCATCCAAAGTAAGTTCAGCGTGAGGATGCCAGACCCAAGAGGTCGTGCCGTTTATGGTTTCCCTGCGACCTGCCATTATTTCTATCTTTGTGCCGTTGCCCAAAGCAACAAGTAAATACCTCTCATCACCAGCTACTGCCTGAACATCACCAGCAAAGGCGGATAGGTTGGTGCAGTAATCAGACGGATTTAGCCAGGTAAAAGTTCCATCAAGATACTCTAATAGGGCTGCCTTATAGGGCATATAGAGACCACCCAGCCACTCAACGGTATTCTTACCACCAGTGGAATTAGTGAGATGCTTTGTAGCTTCAGTCAGTTTATCTACATTACCCGAACTATCTAAATAAAAGGGTCTATCCTCTTTCATAATATAGAGGGCGTTTTCTACATCTAAGACATTAGTTATATTATTAAAGCTGGTATCTACTATGGTCTGAGCTGTCCAAGCCACAGCCCCACCATTTTGGGGGGTTGTCGTTGACCTGATAGTATTAACCGTATCCGAGCCATACATAGTATCCGCAGTTAAGTGAACCATCTTGAGGAATTTCATTGAGTTGTTGGCTAGAGTATTTTCAGTAAAGGCTTCGGCGGTAGTCATCTCCCAATAAGCATTTGAATAACCCAACTCAATATAAAGTTTGCTATCACTGAATACTTCAAGGTCGGTAATTGTAACAGGGAATGTTTTAACTAAATCAAAACCAGTGCCTCCAGCATTTAATTTGCCTAAATACAAACCAAAAGAAGCATAAAGCTTATCATTGAATTCAGCAATGGCTATTGTTGTTCCTACTGCTGGCGGGTCAAAGTAAAGATTTACTTCATTCAAATAAACAGTGTTTATTGCTCCAGTAGCTAAAATTCTTATTCTTACTTTACTAACTCCATAAGTAGCCCCTAAACTCTTTTCATACCATAGAGATCCTATATCAGTGCCTTGATAAACATCGTGCCACCCTCCGTTATAATAGGCATCTACATCAATTTGGTCGCCTAACTGTGCCCAGTAACGCACTGAACTAGTAGGTTGAGGAGTTATCGTTAATTCAATAAACTTAGACCAAGTGCTTACCCCTGGTGTGCTCGTAGCATAAGTAGCAGTATTGGTATCATAGGCATTGGTTCCACTTGTCCACGCAGCATCGGGGTCAACAAATCCAGTTGGACTTACCCAGGCAGCGGAAGGAGCAGTAGGTTTAGTTAAAGTTGTTGGCTTATAACTACATATCGCCATACCCCTATTACGCAAGTCCATATTATAGGACTCGTAATATCTTTCGGGGTCGCTTTCATCGTAAGTTTCTAATCCAAACCCAGACCTCCAGGAGTCCTGACCAATCCTGAATTCCTTCTCTGGAATTAAAGCGTCATAACCAGCTTCTGTAGTTTGTTGTCGAGCTAGGTATTCATCGTCAAAAGTTTGGTAAATCGGGGTTTTATTCTTATCACAGGCAAGTATAAAACCTACTTTTGTAGTGCCATCCTGTTTCAAGATACCGAAGTCGTGTTTTGATTTTTGAAAACTCATTTTATAACACTCGAACTTTCATCGTTCCGCTTGGTCTTGGCATACCATGAGTAGCCTTCAGCGTCTGATACTTATAATAATGCTTTGCTGCCTGTTGCTCAGTATGACTCCTATCCTCGCTAGATACCTCCGCACTTTCTATGGTTAAGAGGTAATAAGCAGCATACTCGGTAAGTATATTTAACCTCTGCCCATCAAGGCTAATGGTCAGGGCAAGGGCAGCAGCTTCTGTAGTGCCAGTTAAATCTTCTAAGGGTTTATTCCCTATCAGCCTTATCTGTCTTTCAGCACCATATAAGTAGGGGAGATAAAGATACTTGTATGTGCCGTCATCTATAATGTCGTAGCCAAAAACCCTCTCCCAATATCTGGGTAGAATATCATCACAAGCATCATCGGAGTAACCTGAAGTCTGAATATAGACTTTTAATAGTGAGCCATTATAGAAGTCATCGGGTAATAGATATTCCCTTATGTCTCTACCCGTTACCCGTGCTGCGTCAAAGTAGCAGGTTGCATCTTTGGTATGAACCCTGAAGCGGAGTTGAATTTCTACTATGTCATCGTTAATATCTTGGTCTTCTAATTCTAATAATGTCCACTTACTCGCAGGACAGGTGGTAGTTGAGTTGAGGGTTTGCTCCGTGCCATCCGCCTGAATTGTGTAAATCGTAAGAAAGGCATCATCGGCAACTGAGGGGTAAGCCCAGCACTTGAAATCTATATCTTTATCCATTAAATCAAGCAGTCTGGGGTAATCTTTGGAAGTGATAGACATATAGCCGTCAGCAGCACTAGCGGTAACTAAGGCTGAGGATGTTCCTCTCTGCCCACGATATAATCCAGCAGTAGTTGTCTGGGCAGCCGTCGCACTGGTTACACTGTAGAAATCAGGGTAGCTTGAGCTTGCCCAATCCTCAAAATGCGAGTTGGGTAGTATATTGCCAGTGATTAAAGTTCTATCGTCAAGTGGAAGAAAGAGATTAGGATAAACCTCCTTAATAGCTTCTATAATAGCTCGTTTTCTGTTCCCCCACTTATAAGGGCATAATCTGAAGTTAGCCTTCTCAGACGCAGCTTCGGCTGTCCAAGCACTAAGAACAGTAAGCGTGCTTGTGCCGTCATCATTACTAACCAGTCTCTCCTCTCCGATGTTAGCTTCGTCTTCAATAGAAACCCACCAATCATTGAAGTGGTCAGCAGTAGAGCGGTGCTTCTGCAGATGCGTTGATACTAAGCTGGTGGAAGCAGCTAGAGCAGTGGTAACTGGATGACGATACCTCCAGTAGCCCAGAGTTTCCAATAGTTTTTGGTCAAGACTCAATAGTGTAGTAGCCATCTAACACCTCAATTAAATTATTTAAGTTTTTTTGTCAATTATTTGTTGAGCTTGATAAAGTAATTGTTCCAACTGTTGTTGTATAGCTTCAGGGGTAAAAGGCACAAGGTTTAAGTGCCTTCTATCAAGGTAACCCAATTCAGGAACTTCAAACTTATAAGTAGCCAAAATCTTCATTGGAACTTCTTCACCATCTCGTGTATAAGCAGGGTGAATCTCAATCCCATTTAATGTTTTCTTTACTGTAACGTTCATTGTTTATCTTACCTCCTTATGTTCCGCTTGTAACGATTCCATTAGCCACTGTTACACTTGTGAATGTTCCCGTTGCACCTGCAGCCCCGCCCACTGTATAGGCATCAGCTTCGCAACTTGTGCCTACATCGCAAGCACCACTCATAGTCAAGGTCGTTCCAGTTAGCCCTCCGTTCAACCAGAGGTCGCCATCTACATCAACTATGAAAAGTGTTGCTACAGCATTCCCAGTATAGGCTTTAATCCCAAGCACATTCCCATTAGCAGTAACGTTGGCGATAGTGTTAGAGCCATTATGTTCCTCAATAAAAAACTCAACGAGAGACCTGCCACTGGTTGACTTAGTCGTGCTTGCCTGTCCCCCAGAGGCTTGGATACCTAGCACAGTCGTTAAACCAACATCATCTTCTCCAACCCCTTTTATAGTTAGTCCACCTAAATTTGCATCTGATTTTTGGAAACTTCCGTAGCTATCTGTTTCCATCCACGCAGTTCTGCCATGAGCTATATCCGAACTCTTGAAAGCTAGAATTATGTTATCAGCCGCACCTTGATTGATAGTAAGCCCTAAAGTTACATTGGCATTGGCAGTATCACCGATATAAACCGTTCCAAGATTACTTAGTGCTTGTGCCCCACCAGCTACTGCACCACCTAGTGTAATAGCACCAAGAGTAAGCGTACTTGTGCTAGATATAGTAACAGCTTGCTGGAAGGCGAAAGCACCTGTAGCGTAATCAAGAACTTTAGTGCCTGCGATATAGACATCTGCCGAAGCACCAGAAGCTGCCATTAAAGCCGTATCACCAGTAGAGCCATCAGCCCAGAAAGCGGTATGCGAGTTACCCGCCTTGCTGACAAGTATAGCAATATCACCATCGTTTGTGATGTTGGCAATAAGTAATGAATTTGCTGCTGTGCCTAGAGTATCTGCTGTACCCTCAATAACATTTGTTAGCAAAGCATCAGCAGCCAACCCTGCCGTATTGAGAACGAGAACCCCATCATTGTCTGTACCCAAAGTTAAGAGAATGTTATCGCTAACTTCAGGCATAGTTGAAGATGCTAATCTTGCAGTTGCCTCTGAAGCACCGCTAAGGTTTCCACTATTCATTATTTAAACCTCCCATCTCTTAGTGTAGCCACATTGACTACTAGGTTAGCTGTTCCTGCATCTGTGAGTGCTTCTACACACCCTATCCCGCCTATCTCACCATGATTTATTCTTTCCTCAAGTGTCTGCCCTGATAAAAGTTCACCGTAAGCAGTGCTCCTGTTAGCAGCTACCATGCTATTAAAGGTAATCGCTGTATCAGTTAGTGCCACAGACACACTCCAGCGTGTCCAGTAAAGAGGAACATCAGAGTAATAGGTTTTGGTTGTCATGGTGGGGTATAAGTTGACTATACTTTCTGGCTTCCATGTAGCAGGCACTGCCCAGTAAACTAGACCATCTTGAGCAAATACCATAGTAGAGAATGTCCCATCCGTATCACTGGCATCAGCCCATGCACCATTCCAATAGTGAACATTAAGTGTGGCTGTTCCAGCAGCGTTAGTGCCATCAACGTCAATGTAAACACCCCTGAACGGCAGATGCGAACCTACTAAAAGAAAGTCACCATCGGTAAGAGCACCAAGAACTGAGACATCAACATCTGTAGAGGTACTCGCATCCTGTGCAGCATTGCTGTAATCCGTTGGCGTAGTAATCATATTATCGGTTGTCTTTAATACGACCAGCCAAGGATTAAGTATTACCCTTGCCACCACCGCAGTTGAAAAGTTGCGTGGTGTTATGAAAATATGGTTTGATTTGAGGGGCAACTGTATATAAGTTGCCGTTGTGGTGAGTGCAGTCCCACCAGAAGCGGTGGAAGCTGCCCTAAATTCACCAAGTTGTCCTGCTACTGTTTCTGTAGTCATTTTCTCCTCCTTGTGATACCCTTCACTGTCCATCACTCAACTTTTAAGTGAGGAGGTTTATTAAAGGGTTCTATTTATTTTTTCTTATCTTTATCACTTACATATAATGGTGGTTTCTTTTCAGCCTTACCCATAACAAGCTGTCGCTGAAACTCACGGTCTTCTTGTTTTTCCCTCTCTATTCTTTCTTCCTCAATAGCTGACCATTCTACCTTATGACGCTTCTGCATGTGCCGTCTTACATGAAACGATGATAAAAGATTGTCTTTCGGGCAAACAGGGAATCCCATATCATCATAGTGTTGTCGATTTGGGGCTTTCTCATGCAACATACACGGGAGAGTCCCAACTTGAGGAGTAACTTTAGGCTTAATCGTAGTGAATACAAAACGACCATCATTATCCTTTAACTGTAGCTTTCGTGGTAGCATATTATTGTTGCATTTACTACGGTCTCCCGTCTTCTGATTATAGATGTAAACATAGCCAGCACTTTCCATCTTTATAGCTACCATTGGAGGTACTGTATCGTCACCTTTATGCTCTATCCGATTTCGAGCCATGTCGCCAGGTTCATCTGCTTCCTCAGTATCTCTTACCATTTCTTCATTCATTGTAGTATTTTCAGTTGTTGTATCCTGTACCATTGTGTCCTCCTTAACTATTTTCCCTTTTTAGTTAGTTCCCGTTTCTTATGCGATTTACCCCAACTAAGTCCAGTAAATCAATGGGTTTCTCTATCCTCATCTCGTTAGCCATTTCCCTTAACTCGTTCACTGTGTGCTCCATGTAACTCGGTATGCGAATCTGACAATGCTTAAACTTCTTAGCATCCCCCAAATTCTGCCGATACTCTGCTTGCTTCCCATCTCGTATCACATGAATGATTTGATACCTGCACCACTTCCTACCATTCGGCTTTATCTCATTCATCTCGTATAAACCGAGTGCTTTCTCATCACCTAGTATGTAGGTCGTTCCTAGTATCATCTTACTCCGCATTCTTGGCATAGAGTGGTGCACCACCCCACACCAAGTAGAGGGTAATCCTGCCATCTCTGACAGGCTATTCAACCTCTATAAACTTCTCCAACGCCATCAAAACAGATGCCTCAATCTCTAAAGGCTTCTCTATAATAGCCTCGCACTTTTCGCATTTTGCGATTACCTTTTCTGGGAGCTTTACCTTATCAAAAACCACTTCAACTTCCTGATTCATAAGTTCCTGAAATTCCTCAGCAAACTTTGAGAAGTTCTCATCTTCAGGGTCAACTCTTAATTGCCCCTTCTGCTTAATGTCTTCCTTGCCATAAGTCCTTACCAAGCCGTTCCGAACATCCTCAATTATCTTGAGTTGCTCATTCAGCTTGTTAGCCATTCTGGCTAGAGCAAGGCTAGACTTGACTGGCAACTTCACCTCAAGCAGTTTCTTCAGTGGCTCTGCACTAGCAAATATCTCCCCATTGTTAAGTTTCATACATTACCCTCCTTTCTTTTTGGTAGCTGATTAAGGCTCAACTACCGAAGCCTATCAATCTTAGAATGTCTTTGCTGTATTTAGCCCAATGTAGTAGGCAGTCCCCGCAATTCTAATTTTTAGAACGTGGGTGAAGTCTACAGCCCCAGCTGCTACTGTCTCAGCTTCAAAGATACCACCTGCTGTATCGGTGATGCCTGAGCCAAGCTCAAATAAGTATCCGTTCGTGTTCAGTGTGGTCTTGCCAGTAGAGTCAGTGCCAGCGATATTCATATACAGGAAGGATGTAGCCGTTCCACTGCTCACAGCAGAGTTAGCTACGAGTTCACTTTCAAGTGGAGCATAAGTCCCAGATGTAGTGCCAACGGACAAAAGTATCTCGGCACAAACAGCAGACCCCAGCCCCGTTGTCCTGCCCGAAGCTCCATACTCAGTGTATCCCTTCAATGCGTTAGACCAACTACCGAGAGCTACATCGGTATAGAGATGGAATCTAGCTCGCCCACCAACACCATTAGCAGCCGTCATGATTGACTTCATATATATTGGCTCAACACTATTAGAAGTATCAGCTGAAGCCGAGGTGCTGTAAACCTCAATAGCATGGTTAGCGTAGGTAGTAAGAGTCATTGAGGTTGTAGAGTTGCCTAGCCCTAGACCGTCCTCCATCTGGCTCATTACTGCATATCGGGTGTTAGCCTCTATTAAACATTTGAGTGTCTGTGAGTGTAACGAGGCAAACTTACCCGCAGCAGGTGTTATCCCTGTGCCAATCTGGAACAGGTAGCCATTGGTATCAAAGGTGCTTGCAGCAGTCCCAGTAGCGTTACAGTACAAGAATGAAGTTGCTGTCCCTGTGAGACCATTCGTATTTATCACTATTTCGCTTTCAAGTGGTGCGTATGTTCCTGACGATGTTCCTGCTGATAGAAGTATCTCGGCATTGACAGCAGAACCTAATCCAGTAGTTCTGCCAGATGTGCCATATACCACATAGCCCTTAATAGCGTTTGAGTAACTACCAAGAGCAGCATTAACTGTCAGGTCTACTTCCCAAGGTCTCCCAGTAGCAGCAGCAGTTGCCCAAGTAGATGCAACTGCAACGGCTTGACCAGTATTGGTTATAGTTACGTCCCCATTATTAAAGTTGATTACACCACCACTAGCCAAAAACAGGTCAGACCACATATAGGTTGATGTCCCCAGTGCATTGCTGTCTGTAGTTGTCGGATATGTAGCATCAGAACCGAAGGTAACTTCTCCTGTTCCCGCTACAGTTATATACGCACCAGATGTAGTAAAGTAACCAGCCTCAACTCCGTCTACATAAACGGATAGTTTACTGTTGGCTTCATCCCAATGCCAACCACGTTTTATTCCACTTGTATTTGCCATTTTATTCTCTCCTTAGATGCAGAAAGGTCTGCACCTGAATCTAAGTTTTTGTGGGGGATTTTCAGGCTCCCCCGAACCTTCTAAATTGTTTTTAACTTCTTCCACCTTCAACGTAGATGTAATCAACATCCACTATCTTTGCAGCCGCCTCACCCTGTGCCTCTAATGCGATTATGGGTGTGCAAGCAACCGATGCAGTTATGGCATTGTCAACATGACCTTCATACTTTCCGTTAATGAAGAAGTCAGCATGCCCATCCGCACTTACCGCAACCCTTAGTGTCTGGTATGTTCCCGCTACAGGTGCTATAGTAGTATCAACCTCAGTAGCATCGTTATCTGCCTTAACACCAACGCAATACCATGTATCATTAGTGGAGGCGGTGTCATACATGAAGCCAACCGCATCAGTAGCCGTTGTGGTTAATGCAGCCGCCAACATCTCAATAGGCATCTCAACTATAGTGCTCGCTGCCAGAACATCAGTGAACCCCACAAAAAGGGTTCTAAGGGTAATAGCGGTAACATTCTTTAGCCGTGCTTCCATAATCATTCCACCATCGGAAGCCTTCCAGTTGAGTTGATAAGTCAGGGCAATCCTGTCACCATCTGTCTGGTCGTCAGTTGTTATCCTTAATACACCATTGACCGCAGCCGTTATAGCCGTAGACCCACCAGACCCACCAGTCTCTGCACCAGTTGAGTATTGGTCTGCAATCACATCACCTAAGAAGTCATCAAAAAGTTTTACTTTTCCAAATCCAGTATCTGTCGCCATTTTTCACCTTCTCCTTTAATTAGTTATTACGCAACCCTAATTCCTAGGAGCGTTCTTAACTTGTGGAGCTAGTTTTGAAAGTTCAGCCTCCAACTGCCGAATTCGTTTCTCGTAGGGTTCAAAGGCTTGTTTAAGATTATGGCATTTTCTAGGCTTTGCTTCCAAGTTCTCAAGGCGGTTATCGTCTCTGATACCATTGAGGTGATGAACGAGCCACCCTTTTGGCAATTCGCCGTTAGCTTTTTCCCAAACAATGATATGCTCTGCTTGATAGCGATGTTTCTTGCCTTGTCTCGGATGTAAGATGTAAATATAGCCCTCGTTATGAGTTCGCCCACCTTTCCAGTTTGGGTTGTTCTCTCCCAGATTGGACTCCACTCTAGACTTGTTATCGCAGAGATGACATCGTGTTGACCTTCTAATGATTGACTTCCCACAATCAGCACATTTTGCTGGATGAAGCCTTTCATAACGCTGAAGTTTCTCCCTATCTTTGATAACTCGGCATAGTGAACACCACTTTGCATCAGACCGCTTTGCCTCAAACTCTCCGCCACACTCTTGGCACAATAAGGTTGACATACTACACCTCCTATATAGTTAGTATAGCATATCGGTTTCGTTGTGTCAAGTATTTTAGCCATAATCCTTCCTATTCTATTACACCAACCCTATGATGTGGGAGCTGTTGCATCACTAAAAATTTCAACACCCCAAGTATCCAAGCGTTCGCCATAGGCATACTCATCATAAACGAATATGTCAGTGGCTCCGCCACCAATGTTTTCCTTTCTTACTGGTACCGCTCTTGGTGCTCTACCTTGAACCATAACAATCGCTTCCTGTGCAAAGACTCCACCTTTGGCTTCATTGCTACTTATACTAATGTTGCCATCAGGATAAAGCTGTGCACCAGCTATCATGCCTCTAAAACCTTCAGTAAAGACACGAGCTGTAAGCCCCTCGCCTATAGGGTAAGTCCCAACACCCGCTATGATTTCATCCTCAATGTCTCTAATTTGATAAGGATGCAAAACACATCGGAAAGGCGGGTTTCCTGGCTCGGTAGCATTACCCTGTATGATTGCCATTCCAGCCGAGATATGTCCGCTAGTTAAGGTTGAACTGCCCGACCCAGGATGCGAGTTGCTAAAACCATCCAAAACAGTAATGCCATCTTCGTCTTTCTTGCGTTGAATTGCGTTCTGTGCAAGAGAACCAATTTTAGCATACGCATTTTTAGATATGCGTGCAGCTACCCTATCAGTAATGCGGGTCTGAATACCCACAACTGTAGGCGTAATAGAAAACAGGGTATCAGTAATTTGTTGTGGGTTTTCCAATTCAGTAGTCTCAGTGATTGATTGAGCCGTGAGTTGAGCCATTGAAACTTCGTTCCAAGTAAGACCCATACCCTCACCCAACGTCTGCTTTTCTACTAATTGAGGCATAACCCCTTCATGCTCTCTAACAATCCTTGCATTAAAAATTATCGTTGGTAAACTATCAGCAAGGCTGAGAGTAGTTGTATTTCCACTTGCCATTTTATCCTCCTATTTGTAACTTATCTCTGATGCTCTTTGCTCTCTTTAGATTGTCAGGTGTCATCTCAAGTTCCCCACTGCCAATCTTGAGCACAAAGTCTTCATCACTTAATCCTCTTCCAGAGGGCATCCCAGTTTCAGTTTTAAGCAATCCGCTTTCCTCCATCCATTTCCGCTTCTCTTCCTCAAGGCGTTTATTGAACTTTACGTCAGCATCTTCCTTAGTAGATTTTGAAGTAGATTCAGCCTTGCTAATCTTTTCCTCGGCTTTATCTATTCTCCCCAACATTAAGAGGTTTTCCACCTTCTCAAGTCCATCATCATCATCCTTGAAAACTTCCTTAGCACGAATATAAATAGCATCGGCTTTGCGGTTATATTCGTCTTGTTGTGCCTTCGCTTCAGTTCGCTTTCTCTTCTCTGCTTGCTCTTTTTCAATTTGGTCGTATTTGCCGAGTAAACTACGCTTCTCCTCATCTGGCAAATCACCCAAACTTTCATTTCCCTGCATAGCAACTAAGATACGCAACCTTTCATCGAGGTCATCAAGTCGAGTATTAAGTTGGGATTGCTTTCTAATGTCTTCCTCTTTTTTAGTAATCGTTTGGTGTGCAGTTCTTAATCCCTTCTCGGTCTGTTCTAGTTTAACTTTTATATCCCCAAGCTCGGCTCGAACTACCTCCAATTCATTTTCTGGGGTAGAAATCTCCTCGATTGTAGTTTCCTTCCCCTCGGTTTCGTCTGACATTATATCCTCCTTTTTTTTGTGGGAGCGTAGTCCTCTAAACGAAGAAACGGGGGTAACTTCGCATAGCCTGAACTACGCCCCCGTTTTCTTATAGCCCTATTTAATTTTTAATGTTCTACTTCTTATTATATCATACCCCTATTGCTGAGTGTAAAACATTTGATAGTATCTTTCGACCTCTGGATTGGTAACTCGCATCTGCTTTCTAACCTTTGATATGAGCCTATTTAATCTCTGCTCCTGCCATTTTGTTTTAGGCTTACCAAGAAGTTTTATTGCCTTATCTTCAACCTGCCAGTATGGTTTTAACACTTCCTTTGCCTTTTGTAGTTCTTGGAAAAGAGACGGGTAATCAGCATACTTTTCATTCCGATATTCAAGGGCACGCTCAAAGTCATCATCTCCATACTTGCGCTTTAATCCTTCCAGAAACTCATTATAGGCGTCAAAGTTAAATATGCCAAACTCATCTTCAAACATACCAGAAAAGGTAGCTCGTATAAGCTCGTCAGAGGCTAATTCCCATCGGTATTCCCTATTGACTTCTCTTGGCTCTTCTACCTTTTTTAGTATCTCAGCGTAGCGAGGATTACGGTTAATATGGTCTAATGTAGCACCATAGCCAGTGTTGGCATCTGCAACGGCTTCCTTAAAATCAAAGCCAGTTATCAAACCAGCATCATAGGCTTTCTGTGCGTTCTCAATGGCTTCTTGGTGTAAAAATCGGGCATCATCTTGGTCTCTACCATGCTCCAACCAAGCAACTCTATCGGCTCGCCCCTGCCGTGTCATCCTCTCTTCTATCTCTTCCTGAAATTTCGTAACTTCAGGGGTTTGATCAATTCTTCTCTTTTGTAGTAAATCAAGTTGGTCATAAGGTATTCCATGCTCCTCTTGTGCCAATCTATCCTTAGTCTCTTCTTGTAATTCCCATGCCCCTTTAGGGAATGTCCGCAAGCCAGATAGCTCCCCAATAAAAACAGCAGGGTTACGATGCTCTGGTTCTAGGATAGCTCTCTGCATAGCAATGGGTAATGCCTTTTCCGCCAGAAACTTGCCCCATGAAGTGGCATCTTCCAATGGCTCACCAAAGAAATTCTTTTGCTCAATAGCAGCCCCCACAGCAAATCCAGTTAATACCGAAGACCGAGAAAACATAAACTTGACAAACGGATTATCAAATCGGCTAAGACTGGTAAAATCCATTCTCTTTTCAGGGTCAGCCGCCGTGCCAATAACATTAGCCTGCAACCTCATTAGAGAATAAAGGATACCGCCAATACCGAGGTGGCTGTCTCCTATCTTGATTGTCATAAAAGTAGGTGAGTTTATATTCAAGTCAGGTTTCTGTCCTAGAGCGGTACAAGCCCCATAATAATAGGTCATACCCGCAGCCATCAAAGACCCTAATCCCTTACGAGCTTCAGCTCCAGCAATTCCACCTCTCATTATATCAGCGACATAAGACATTCCCGCTCTGGTATATCTTGGAGCAAAAAACACAAAAGCACTCTCAAAGTCTGTCTGCCCCCTACCCATACCTAGTGCTTCCATTGACATTACACCCGTCATGCGGTCAATGCTGCGGACTAATTCCCTACCAGCAGCAACGTCAAGAACTCCATTTGGCTGGAGGGCTTTAACTCTCAACGCTTCCCACATATAATTACGAGTAGCTTCACCATAACCAGAGAAGGCTATTTCAGCACGCCCATAGGTTTCTTGTATTCCCCTTCTAAGCCCAGCACCAATTTTAGGTGCTTTTTCTGCTGCCCTCTGCACAGGAGCTAGTGCTTCAAAGAACTCAAAAGTAGAACGAGACCCGCCAAGTGTCCATCTCTCGGCAGCTAACGCCCTGACCTTCGGCTGTATCATATACTGGAAGAAGTCATCGGGCTTTACAAAGAAGCGGAATTGTTTTGCAACACCACTAGCCCACGCCACAGGATTTCTACCCAACACAGCTAACCCCTGAATGAATGGGGCAGAAAAGTCCAATGCAGCTACTGCCAGCCTACCAACTCCTGATACCTGAGCCATATCTCTAAGCCACTTGCTACTCTGCTTGCCCATTTGAGCTTCAGCAAGTTTCACAACTTCGGCATCAAATATCCTATTTCTAAAAGCAGGATGCCTTTGAAACTTAGCCAGCCTATAAAATATCTGTCCAGTTGCTTCTCTATAAGGTTGAGCTAATTTTCTATACTGCTGTTTTAGTGGGGTTAATTCTGTTTTAGTAGCTTTTAATAACTCGTCAGCTTCCTGCCTGACTGTTTTCAACGCATCGTCAACAAACTCTTTGCGTGATTGATAAACTGCCTTATAGGCTTGTCTTATAGCCTTATTAGTTGTAGTGTTGGTTAGGTTCAAAGACCGCACCATATCATCTATTTCACGAGCCAATATCTTACCTTTTTGTCTGTTAAATTGCCCCATTATTATCTTGAGACTTCGGGCATTTATCTTCGTCTCCTTCCCTATTGTGCGGGCAAGAGCATCCATGAGCTTTGTCGCTTCTTTCGGGGAGATAGAAAAGGCCTGTTCAATCCTCTCCATGGCTTCAGGCATACCCCGCCTGATTTTAGAGACGACAGCACCTGGGATAGAATCACCACGATAACCTTTTAATGTTTTAAGAGTTTTAATTAAATAAGATGCCGACCCAGCTTGTGTTCCCAGTTGAGCCATCTTTTCAATTAGTTGAGGTTCTATAAGAGACACCATCTCAGGAATGGTTAATCCCAACTTCCTGACTTCATCATCAAACCTCTTAGTGGCTATATTCTTAAAGTAGTGGTCTATTGTGGCTGCGATACTTTTTAGTGGGTCTCTACCATACCTGACCCCCGCTGTAATACCTTCCTCCATTGTATTGTAGTGCCGAGCCATCTCAAACCGAGCACCATACTCACTTGCCTCATATACAGTCCTATCACCTATGGTAACTTCCTTACCCTCAACCATCCTGTGGAAAAAAGGCTTCTTTGGAATGCCTTCTTTAGTAGTCAGTTCAGCTAACTCATCAAGTATCTTCCTGCCTTCCCTGACGATAGCCTCAGCTTGTGTAGTCGTATAAGTATAGAGGTCTGGGTTCTCAAATACCTCAGATAACCCCTTGCCTAAAGTATTCCCCTCTTCTGGCATAGCTGTCATTACCCTGCCGACATCATCAACTTGTAACGCTTTAGTAACATCACCACGAGAAGCCAATGCCTGCATTCTTGGTAATTGAAGACCCTTATAGCCATGCCTCATATCCCGTATGATAGCTTGATTGACAATCTCCCGCCTCACCACATCAGTTACTGGAACTCTAACACCTACTTTATTTACAACGACCAATCTCTGAGTAGCAATATCCATAGCAGGATAGACCTCACCCACATTACGAGCAAAAGCAGACTCGCCCCCAACCGCTTTTACAACACCACCAATGACGCGTTTGTTTTCAGCCCAATGAGCAATGTTTCTAAACCAATTCTGCTTATAACCTGCATTAAGAACCTCTTTAGCTGGTAATTCTAATGCTTCCCCAACCCTCATTGCTCTAGCAAGTTTCTCCCCTGTAGCCATAGCCTTTGCCCCTTTTATCCAAGTAAACCACGGCATCCACCATAAAGGCATAGAAAATTCAGCTACTCCCTTTACATAAGTAGGGGCTTTCCAAGCTTCGTATTCCCGCTTTTGATGCTCAAACCAATTCTCTCCCTTTTGCCAGGGTAAAGATGGCGAGAATGGGGCAGTTATAATAGCTGCCCAAGGTTTTTCCAGTTTCTCATGAATAAATTCAAAGGCTGGAGCCACTTTCTCAAGTCCTTTGGGTAAAAGGGGAACTTTGCTTAAAGCTCCACCTATTCTAGGCTCAACTGCTTGCTCCCACCATTCTTTAGGTTGCTCATACCAAGGAACTTCTCTCTCTCCAAGCGAAATAGGTGGCACAGCAGGAGGTTCTGCCGTAGGAGCTTGCGGTATTGTCCACTTTGCAGTTGTGGGTGGTATGGTTGGAGCAAAGGGTTGATAGGTAGGAGTTTCAACTTCAGGTATTTGTGGTCTGGGTGGACGCCATTGAGGCGGTTCAACCATAGGAGTTTCGCTTTCTATAGTTGTAGGCTCTTCACGCTTCCTGAGTTCCTCAAGCCTTGCTTCTTCCTCAGCTATGCTATCTAAAAGAGTTCTGGTTTTGGGTATCCAACCTACTGGCATAATTACTCCTTAAATAGAAGTCATTGTCTGGTGGGTGTCCAGCTTGTGCGACCTACACCACCAGGAGCAGTTGGTCTCATCATTTCCATCTGACCTAGTATATTGCGGTAAGTTCCCACACCACCCATCCACTCAGCTAGCCCACCGAACTTCTGTTGCGTTGCCCAAGGCGTTTGCCCCCACTGCTGAAGACTTGGCGTTGTAAGTTGCATCTTCTGGCTTATCGGTTGCCCAGCTTCCCCCCTAGTTACAAACGGGGATAACTCTTCAGGTAATGGCGGAGTAGTAGGTCTTCCAACTTGAGGAGACCAATACCCTGTTTCCATACCCTCTTTAGCTATTCTTTGCTGCTCTTGAATTGCGGGGTCGTGTGTTTTGTGTTGCCAATCTAACAACTTTTGTTCATCTTGAACCAGTTTAGTTAAAGTTTTAGCTCTTTTATATTCAACTGGTTCTTCTCCTGTGATAAACCCACTTTCTCCAGAAATCCAAGAACCTGCTGTTTCAAAGGCTTTTAAGGCAGCAGCTTCGTGCTCCTTAATCAAACCCTCAGTTCTAGTTATTTCAGCTAAGGCTGACAATGCGTTTTCTTGGCGGGTAGGTGGAGTTGGCTGCCAGGGTGATGGCATATTTCTCGCCTGCCATAACTTCACCCAGTTTATCGGCCCACCAGCCATCAGGTCTCGTTCTAAGAGAGCTATATCCCTTTCATATTCCTCTCTTGAGATGCCAGTGGGGCCAGTAGGTTGACGCATCTGCCACGCCAATTGCTGTTCTTCTAAGGTTTGCCCTCTCTCCCATTGGGCTTGTGATACTCCAAATCGCCTTCTACTTTCCTCAGCTTCCATTAAGGCTTGTTCTTTTAACCACTGTTGGTATTCAGACATTGGCTCAATAGGAAAACCATCATCTTCACGGGTTATTTGCCATCGCCCACCTGTATATTCACCAGTAGGAGACCACTCAGACCATTCCCACTTCATACCTTCAGGTGGAGTTATTCCAGGTGCACCAAGTTCCTTTGATTTAATGGCTTCCTCATAAGGTAAGGGATATTTAGCTACTGCCCCTGTCGGTGTCGGTGTAGGTGTCGAAGGTTGAGTATATTGGTCATACAGCCTAGATAAATTTCCTTGAACATAATTCCGTAAAATAGGGGAATTTATGCTTAGATGTTCCAACCCATATACCATCTCCATTCCCCCAGGTAAACTTGATTCAAGCCACTTCCAGAATTCCTCTGGATAACTACCAAAGCCACCTCCACGAATTGTTTTCCAAGCCCAAGACCGTCTTATATCTGGCATTATCTTGCCCTCCTCTGTTTTAATGCTTCCATCTCATCCCGCCAACCCACCGCTGCCTCCAACCCCTGAGTATTGGCTATCTGCTCAAATTTCTCATAACCCATATTTTCATATTCGTAAAGAGCTTCATCATTCGATACAGGCTCTTTATCAAAAGGATTAGTCCCTTTGAATTCTTTAGCCATTTTATCGGACACACGCTCAATACGGTTGAGCATCTTATCCATAATTCTATCATATCTATTCTTACGCATTAGCTGTTCTCCTACCCCCTCTCTGATATTCTGACTGCTCTAATCCTTCTGGCGATTGAATATTACCAGTTCTCGGCTCTCCACCCTGTGAACCGAATTGAGCACCAAGAGGGAATTGCTTAATCTTCTTTTCCAACTCCATTCTCCTCGCTCTTAACGCTTCTAAATCCTCAGACATACCCGACTTTTCCGCAGCCCTTACCTGCATCAACTCGGCAATATCTGGGCTTTGGAACATATAACGTTCAGCTAATATTTGGTCAATTTCATCATCCGCTTCATCTTGAGTTAATCCTTGATAATTAACTAAATTACTACGCAAACTCAACTGCCCCATTTGAACCATAGTGCGTCCCGACAAAGACTTTCTATCGGCTTCTATGGGGTCTTTCTCTTTGAGTTCTACTTCAATATCAAACTCAGCTTCTAGAAGTTCCTTGCTTATATCACTCGGCTTCAATGTCGGTACAGTTTTATAAATTGACCACGCCATTTTAAGAGCAGTTGCCCACGCATTTTCAGTATTCTCGATTACAGTATCATACCGCTTCATTGCTGATAGCGAAGATAAGTCCTGCTGCCTACCACTTGAACCCGATGGGAAACCCGCCATTGTAAACGGATACCTCTGCATAAGTTCAGCTTTAACATTCGCATAGCTGATATACATTTCAGGCGGAGGTGCAAGGTATTTATCATCCACGAATGTTGTCCCCGCAGGAACATTCTCTAAAACATTAGCCGCATAAGCTCCCCACTCAAACTCCTTAAACTGCTCTTTGTTAATCTCACCTGGCGTGAATAAGGTCTTTGGTTTATGAGCAAATATATTCTCAATACTGGCAATGTTACTCCCCTTTATACATTCCTCCTTGAGTTTATCCCGTGAGAAACGAATATCGCTAACTATTAGATTAGCTAACTCACCATCAGGGGAACGCCTCCCAAACCCAGAATACTTACGGACAAAGGGCACAAAGCCATAAATATTTGGTTGAATACCACCACTTAATACTGGCTCATCATCCGCCTCGAAATAAACAGAATCCTTATCCCAGTATTCAAACCACTTAACTTTCTCTTTACTACCAATACCTACCCCCTTCGGGTTTCTCCAAGAAGGATAGCGAACTATAACATCCTGCGGTTGTCTCTCGTAAATAATAATCACCCTGTTAGGAATCCCTGCATTCGGCTCCCATCCACAATTATCCTCTTCGGGTGAGCCATAGATAACCATTGGGTCAGGGACAAGAAATAAAACAGGTAACCCACGCCTATCAAAAGCTGGCTCCCCGTTCTTATCTTTCCCTACAGTGTTAGTAACCCACATCTCGTTATGACAGAGTTTAAGGTAACTCTCCCCACGACCCAATTCATTCTTTACATATTCCTTAAAGGGGTTAGGATTTTGAAGGCGTAAAATTGGAATCCACTCCTGATTGATTATTCGGCTAATCTTGTTGGCGAGGTCGGCCTTCCCCTTTCTCATATAGATAGATGCTTGCGGGTTAGAGGTTACAATTTGCTCTGCCGATGAGTTTACTATCTCATTCCCAAGACCAGACCTTAAAGGTTTGTGCGGAGACTTTATCTCTGGAACCAAAAAACTATCATTGATATAACCTAAATCTTCTCCCTGTTCCTTTCGTGTCTGAAGATAAAGCTCCTCATAATGCGTTTTGAACTTCTTTATCTTATCAATTGTTATCATGTAACCTCCGACTATCCCTTATATTTGAAATGAAAGCCACCTATGTTACCCGTTGTAACATATTTCCTCAGATGCCATACTCTAGCCCAAGCATCGATATAATCGTCATGCCCTCCTCTTGGCTTCTGCGGGTCTGCCCCCTCTGGCACGATAAATTGATTAAATTCATCAAGACATTCCTTACTGTGCGGTATTATTTGTCCTAACCTGACTGCCTCCTCCAAGTCCCAAATGACAACATCCCATAATGATTTGCTTGTCCACCAACCCTTTTTACCACTGGTAGTATCAAGCGTGAATGGGCGTTTGTTTACATTAAGCGAAGGGCATATATTGGGAGTATTAAGCTCCTTTAATTTAGTAGCTACAATTCCCCCTGCCCCACCTGGCCCCGACTCATAGCCATTAAAAGCATTATTATATAATCTAACTAAATCATCGTGTATCTGAGCACATAAGTCGGCGGGTGTCTTCCCATGAGATTCCGCTACTTCTTCCCCAGTTCTAGCGTCCATTACTATTATAGCATGAGGGTCTTCCTTCCCCTCAGATGGATCATTAAATAAACAATATCTAGTACCCACTACAGGTAGTCTATAGAGCCTTACCACACCACTATATTTAGTGGATAGTTCATGTTCTATAGGTTCTTTAATATCCTGATACATCTGAGCCAAATCGCCAAAGAACTTGCGTGTTTGTAGAGTTGTCAGCATATCATCTTCGGTGGCTGGGTACTCGCCCTCCCTCTGCCATGATGCCATGCCATTAGTTTCGCTCTCATACCATTCCTGAGTCCTGCCAGGACGAATAAACCAGGGTAGAAATATATTGAAAAAGCCATTCTCCCCAGACCGAGCTTGGGCATACAGAGTCTTAAAAAACGTGCCCATCTTTAACTTATCCGCAGTGGATAACCCAATGAACTGCCCGCCAGCACTTATAGTGGGTCTGAGAGCACCATAGTTGGGTTCAGCATAAGGATGTTTCTCCCACTCGTCACATACTACAATACTTGCATCAGTGGAACGACCAGCATCCTCAGTTGAGGGAAGTGATTTAATTTCCCCCCTTGTAGATGGAAACGCAATATGACCTCGCTGGTCAGGATTACGTGACTCTTTGAGAAAGTCGGGTAAATTGTCATCTATGAACTTGCACTTGTCAACAAGGTCGAAGGCTTCATCTTCCCTGTAGGATAGCATTAAAACTTTAGCATTTTGGAAAAACTTCGCCTTCCAAAGACAATAAGCCGTTACCAACCAAGATATTCCTAGCTGGCGTGCCTTGCCTATGACGATAAACCGATGAGCAAGAAAGTGCTTGGCTAACCAAACAAGATAAGCCCAAGACTCCCACTTAATCGTTTGGAGCTTGGCTCTGTCCTGTATCCAAACATAATTCTGGAGGAAGTACAGAAAGCTCCTCTTGCACTTCCTCCACTCGGTAACCGCCGTCTCTAAGCTCTCTCTCTGCTCTAAGTGAGGCTCTTGCAATAAGACTGCCATCTATCTTTAATGTCGTCTCCTGTTTCTCTATTAGCATTCCTAACATCCGTATGGCTAAATCTTTGTCTTTGGCAGACGCATCTTTCAACATCGCATCCCCATAAACTTTGCGGGCAAGAGCTAACTTCTCATCACCTGTTATAACAGTTATATTCCGACCAGTAATATCCTTCCTCCGCTCTGGTGGCTCTTTCCCATCAAGTCTTTCCCACGCATCTGTTACTGTTTGTTTTAATTCCTGTTTGTGATTTTCAACTTCCCTCTTGGTAAGTGCCTTCTTCTCAGCATTATATTGCCCCTCCAATCTGTAAAAGGTCGGCTTCTGGATTGCGTATCTTTTAAGAAATTGGGGTAAGGCTAATCTCTGTTCTATAGGAGTATTAAGATAACCGTATATAAGTGTCTTTCGATTATTAGTTCCATATTTGTTTCCCATTTATTTCTTCTTTTTCCTCGAAGGCACCCACCCATGAGCTACCCCACGAAGTAAATTCGCCTGCTCCTCAGCTTTCTCTTTGGTCGTCTCCTTAGCAGATACCTTCCCCCCATGCGTGACCCTGTACCCATCTACTTTTTTAATCTTTACTGGACTCATTGGTAATACCCCCTTTCTTTCTATTATACCATAGCCCCCTATAATCGGTAACTTTACATAACCACCAACTGTTTGAAATGTAATTTGTTGGTTCAAGGTTAAACTATAAGGCTCTTCAGCAATTCCCACCAGCTAAGGCTTCGTAGTTGGCACTACAGGCAAAAGGGTTATTTGAAGCTAGTTACTTGACAATAACACTACACAAGGTATATAGTGCGACCCAACAGGCACGAATTGAAGCTAGACTGGTGCCTTTGCGTGTTGGGTGGTGGTTTAACACAGTTGAAGTTAAGACGTGGTTAATCCTGGTGAGGTGATGGTTTAATAACTACAAAGCTGACTACCCAAAGCTAACGCCATCAGAGTTAAGGGATTACATTACCGTCGGCATCCAGGTCAGGGATAACAGTTTCAATTAACCTATTCCCTTGCCTGACCATCACCCTATCGCCAATCTTGTGTATAGTGGGGTTATACAGGGGCACTACCGGATTAACTGATTTAGGTGATAGGCCTACTATACGATTGCCTTGCATAACTAGACCAGAGATAGATGTAACGCCCTGTAACGCCTTACTCTCTCACGTGTAGCCTCTCTCTGCTTTTCCTTATCTCTATATGCCACGCCTACATTATAGCATATGATAGAAATTAGAACTGATGTCTTACTGTAGGATGAATAACTAGGGGTGTTGCTTGGGGGTAGTGATAGTTTAGTATTAAGATGGTCTGAGGCACAGCCCGTTTCAACTACTTATGAGCTAGGTTTTCTTATTATGGTATGTCGGTTACCACGAGAGCATTGACAACACAAGTTCATAGCACCGGTCCATATTGCTATAGTATTCTTAAAGACTCTTGAAAGGGGCTACCTTTATTTTATCATACATCTGGCTCTTTGTCAAGTAGAACATTTGTGCTAACTTCATAAAGATTTCATAAAGAAGTCAAAAATAGTATCCGATAAAGCATTATTGCTTTTGTATATGTGTTATGGTATAATTAAGCAAGGAGGACAATATGATAACTAAAACTGATTTAGCCTATATTGCTGGATTGTTAGATGGCGAAGGCACAATCTCTATTTCCAATCAATTTTATATGGCAGTTAGAATACGAAATACTGATAAAGAAGCAATGCATTGGCTTAAGGGTATATTTCCGCTGGCTCGCCTCTATACAATTATGCCCCGGCAACCAACCCACAAAACAAGTTATTCCCTTGAATTATCAGGCGACAATGCTTCTGACCTACTTAAACACTTATTACCCTTTTTGAGAATTAAAAAACGTCAAGCTCTTCTGGCAATCCATTTTATCAATGAACGCCATTTAAGAGCACCCAGACCTGGTCATAAATTACATCATTCAGTTATTGCCAAGCGGAAGCAATACTACATAGAGATGAAACAGTTAAATTCTTAACACGTAAGCGTGTAGTTCAAATTAGGTAGTATCGTTGAGCAATTCGTTAAAAATAGTAACCTGATACAGTTTGAGAGACTTGCTAGGCATCACGCTTTGGTGTGAGTTCCTGTAACTTGCTGTCAGTCAAGTTGGTAGCTATTGCGTGACAGGGGTAGCCGGTATATGATGGTGGTATCAAAGGAAAGGAGCAAGGGAATGAGGAAGGAATGCCCGGAGTGCGGAAGGATGGTGTACCAGTTATTTGTAAAGCAAGCACCGGCCAATATATTAACAATGGCAGATAGAGTCGCTTGTGGCTATTGCCTAAATAACCTTTGGGCAATCAATGAAGAAAAGGAACAAGCAGGTAAGGAGGTAAGGAAATGACAACTTGGCATAAGGAAATACCCAAAGCAATAGATGGTATTTGCGTAGATTGCAAAAAGTTTTATGAGTGCTTTATCCGAGAAGCTGCAGAGAATGAACGCAATAGTCATGTAGTAGAATGCGGGCAATTTGAGGAAAGCCGAAACTAGCTCTTAACCGGGCTAGTCTGACCGAGTTGACATCTCGGCACTGACGAAGGCAAGTCAGACAATCAAAGGAAAGGGGGCAAGGACGATGATAACAGAGCTACAAAAAAGGTTGGGCGTAACAAGCGAGTTTATCGATAAGGATAACCACAAGTATTGGATGACTGATAGATGTCAGTTGATAGACCCGGATATAGCTGGCTCTCCAATGCCAGAGTTATTGGCTAATCTCATCCATAAGTCAATATCGCCAAGCGAGATGATATATCTCATTCAGATAGGGCTTGGTGTGTATGATGAGCACGGCAACCGCTTACCAATGAGAGTTGGATTGCCAACCGATGTCCCTAGACCTAAAACATATAAGCTCTTCCGAGATGCGCTGACTTGGCTAGAAAGCAACTATTTAGGTGGCTGGTTTTATGCAGTTGATAAAATCTGGAAGGAAGCTAAAACCGAGTACTAGTCCCTCTATACAGTGGGGAAGTGCAAGTCCCCACTAATAGGGAGATTAGCACCTTAACAACTGAATAGAATCTTACCCGCCTCGCCTTGCTAAATAAAATAAACAGGAGTAGCAACGATGAAACTGTATAGCTGGATTGGGAATGAACGAGGCACAGGGAAAACGCAAGGTGGAAACAAAGTCATAGAGTTTGGCTTAGACTATGAGGAGAACGGACAGGATTGGAAATGTAATACCTCTGAACACGAACTCCACCTCAAGTACATGCTAGACGAAAATGGCAAACCAGTAATCTATATCTGGGGCAATAAAAACTATCAGGTCATAGATAGAAGGTAACATTGCACTGGCAAGGCGGGGGAGGTAAGATTCTATTCACAGCACCTTAACAACTGATAGATTAGGGGGTAGCACTTCCCAAGAGTCTCAACACAGTTGAATTTTGTGAGGGTATGAAAAATGACCCCACTACTGGACGACACCGAGTGAAGGGCAATCTACCCCCTGTCTAGCACCTTAACAATAGAATAGACTGAACACCCGGACACTAGCTGGACCTAAGACACTTACAAGCTGGTTAAGGGTTAGTAGGCAAAAAGTCCTTACTCCGTAGGAGTGCTTGAGCACTACTAAAATATGGAGGGATAAAGTGATAAGCTGGGAAGAACTAAAGCCAACGCTTGATGAAGTCCTAGAGGATTGTGAACAGTGTGTCGCTTGTTGCACGCCACTAACACGGGAGACCGCTTGGGTATTAGATAACATACATGATAAGCGACATTATTGCTACCAACACGCACCAGAGGATGCTATCCGGGTAAAAGACTTAATGAGACCACTAAAAGCTCTGGCATAATACTACACGGGAGGTTTGAGCCTCCCTACGGAGTAAGGACAACGCTGATACCTCGTTGACTGGGCGGGTAGGAAAGGAAGTAACTATGCGACTAATCAACAAAACGAAGCATAGCACCATAGGGCTTAGGGTTATGCTCTATGCCCTGGCTGCTCAAGCCAATATCTCAACAAGAGGTGTAACAGTAGAAGTCAGGCGGGGTTCTCGAAACTTGCACGGAGTTTGTTACCAGTATGAGAAGCGGATTATTCTCTGGTTACTCAACTCTAGCAAGACGCAAGATATATCATTCATCTGGTTGCATGAACTAGCACACCTGACCCCCCGCAATATGAAGCTAGGTGCTAGCGGACACAGCATTAAAGCACAAAGACAGGCAGATGCAGTCGCCGAGAAGATACTTGGGATAACACATAAAGACCTAAAATGGCATGAGAAGTCTTGGAGAACTAGGCAGCATCCCAAATATCCCACAAAGAAACTAGCATTGGCAAATCATCCCGACCCTGAGGACAAATACCCGGCTTGGCGTTTTAGACTTATTAAAACCAGACATGAGGGTAAAAAGTGGTGGGTCTGGCAAGAGAAGTTGAAGTAAAATCTAATTTACCCGCTCAGTCACAGGGGTATCAGCTAACTCAGTGAGCTGCCTTGCTAAATAAAATTAGTGAGGTGAAAGTATGGTAATGGGAATGAATGTGAGAACCTATATTTATGTCAGGCCCGAAGATGGCAAATGTGTCCATCAACAAGCGTGTGGGGCAATTATGGGTGAGGAATACGAACACGATGAACTTGACTGGCAACCACCAGATGATTGGCCGTATGAGGTCAAGGATTTACGCAAAGAGTAATTAGCACTAGCAAGGCGGTTCACTAAGTAGGCTGATACAATTACCCACTAATATAAAGGAGGTAAGGAAATGAAGTGTGTGATTTGTTTGACCAAGGAGACGGGAGATAAAGTAGTATGCAAGGATTGTTTTGAAAAGGATAAAGAGGAAGCTATACAAGCAATGATGGATGTCATACTCTACGAGAGACCCTATCAGAGGGAGGCAAGGCAATGAAAACTAGAGACGAAGCATTTCAGGAATACCAAGAGACAATGGATAAAATAGACGAGGACAATAACAGGAAACGAGCAGAGGCAAAGCTCATACTCAACGAACATTTGGCAACTATCAGGGCTTCACTCCACAAGGAATTGAAAGCTGTCCGTGATTTACAACAATCAAAAGGAAGGTGAAAATATGCCTGATGAAAGAATGATGGAATGCCCTTACTGTAGCCTGATATTCTGGATTACAGAAGAGGAGCAATATGACAACGAAACCTTTGAGTGTCATCATTGTAGAGAGGCTAACGCCGGATGCACAGACGCCGACGACTATGGCGTGCTAATTGGAGAAAGAGAGGTTTAACTGCTTAATAAAATAAAGGAGGAGTGAAATGGGTTTCTGGTCTAAAGAAACTAAAGCAAAAGTTAGAGTAACGGCAAAACTACGACGGATTGGAGTTTTAACAAAGCTAGCAGATGACGACCTCAAGGATACCTGTGATGTTCGTGCTGAGTGGCTACAAGAAGCATTAGCAGCAGCAAAGGAGAAAGGCATTAAATTTACTATAAGTTCTGAAGGTGATGTGTTCTTTGCAGAGCTTGATACGATGAAGCTATGAGGGGCTAAGCCCCTCTAGGGGGATACTACACTAATAAGAGGAGGTAAGGAGAGAATGGTAAGAACAATAACATATAGTTGCGATAATCCTGAATGCCGGCTAATATCAACAAACCCTGATAAATGCCCCTTCTGTGGATGCAAAGAATTGAGCGTTTATGAGGACTATGAGGAGGAGTAATGCCATCAACACAAACACTATTGAAAGCCTATGGGAATATACCCATTCCTGACCGAATTGATGAAATGTCTTATCAAGAAGCATTTGACCGAGAACTTGACAGGTATTCCATAAGGCAAGCCTTAATGCGTCTTTATGAAAGGGATGTTGAAACAATTAAAGAAGATAGAGGGAGTTAGCCTCCCCATAGGGAGAGAAAATCAGGAGGTTATATGCTAAGACTAATAACAGATAAAAAGAGGAAAGAGGAAAACCACAAGTTCTATGATGAGGGATTAAACAGGGGATATGCGTTAGGGCGTATGATGGACCGAGCAGAAGCCACTAACCGGGGATTTATTATAGGAAGCAAAGTAAATAAAGAGCTTGAGGATATTCTCAAGCAGGAGAAATTTTAAGGAGGTAAGGAGTAATGGAAGTAATTAAGTGGGCGAGTGGTAAGGGTCTGAAACTAATCCTATCACGAAAAGAGGCAGAGGATTTACAAGAAGTGGTACGCCTTGCACTGGGGTCATATGTCAGGGAAGCCGAAAGTGATTTCTTTGAAATAGAAATAGAGAGGGAGTTAGCCTCCCCATAGGGGGGAGTGAAAGGAGCCAATGAAACGGCAATTATACCAATGTCAACAAGCTAAGGCAATATACGACTATAAGATTGAGGAATGCCGAATTACTTGCGTTGCAGGACACCGATTATTTAGCGGTAGTATGGACGGCACAGTAAATATCAGGTGTCTGAGAAGAGGCGAACCACTAGAATATCAGGCGTGCCAAACCTGTGAGAGCTATGATTGCAACGGAGCACCTATCCCAAAATCAGAGCGTGGCTGGTATAACTTGGAGAAAACTGAAGCAAAGTAAAGCATTAAAGAGCAAACAAGAGCTATAAAGACCTGTAATTACCTGTCAATAAACTTGTCAAGATATAGCCAATAGGCATAAAATTAAGTAAAGGAGGGATAAATTTAATAGCTGGTGTCCTGAGAGGCTGAAAAAAGCCAGAGGCGAAAGTCATATCGGTTATGGTTGGAATGCTTTTACTTAATCCTGAACAGGCAGTGTTGAAATACCGAGCCAGCAATCTTGCCTACCCTTGAAAAAGTGGTAGGCGTTAGGTTCTGCGGGGTATGGCTAATAAATGATATGGTGGAATTCGAAAGGAACCCCAGACCAGCCCCGCAGGACATTAAATAAGTGAGGTTTAGAATGTTAAGAAAACTTAGTCAGCAAGAGCAGGAAACTATAATCACTTTTAACCAGGCAGATAAAGAGGCTTTTATATTTACATATTCCAAAGTCTGGCAGAAACACCTTGAAGATAAGCTCGGATTGAAGCCAGTAATGGACAACAGATATGGGGGTAAAGAATATGAGCTACCCAAGAGCAGAATTAAGCCACCAAGAGCACCTAGAAAGTTATCTGCTTCGGCTAGAAAAAAACTAGGCGACAGGTTACGCCAGACCCGTGTTACAAAACTGGAAAATAGCAGAACTAATAGAACACAGTAAATAAAGTTGTCAATAAGGTATGGTATAATAGAACTATGGGGAAATATGATAATATGCGTAAGCACTCTCGTAACAAAATGATTGCAGAGTATCGGTATTCCCATCCCGAACTTAGCTTGCAAGAACTAGCAAGCCTGTTTAACATTTCCAAGCAAAGAGTCTGGGCGATACTAAAAGCGCATCAAGGGAAATCAGTTAATGGAGGCAACAAAACATAAATTAGGCGTACCTTTTAAGGATAGATTGGGTTATATACAAGTATCAATAGACCGAAATCACCCATACGCAGGAATGGTAAATTGGAGAGAGCGTTCAAATCAAGTTGCAGTAGCCGAGCACCGCCTTATAATGGCAAAACATTTAGGCAGATGTCTTGAGTGCTGGGAAGTAGTCCACCATAAGAATGGAATCAAAGACGATAATAGAGTAGAAAATTTAGAGGTTGAGAGAAAAGGTGAACATACAAGGATGCACAATAAAGGATACCAAGATGGATTTAATACTGGATATAGAGAAGGTTTATTCAAAGCAAGTGTTATCTTAGTATTAATATCTAGCGTGCTTTTAACGTCCCAAAACACAGTTCCTGTGCAGAAATCAGGAGCTAGAAAGTAAAAGCAATAGTAGGATACCTTGTATAAGGGGGAACAACAAAAATGTCCACTAGATTAAGAGGGCTAAAATGGAACTAGGTAACACTGTTTTTGGCAATTCAAGGGGGGAATACCCGCTAAAGCGTGGCACTGGCTTTGAGGCAGAATTTGAACGCCTTAATAATCGCTTTGAGCCAAATGGATATGTTGAGGAATTTGAAAATGATGTCTTTACGATATTCCCGTATTATTGGGGGGAATGCACTTGTGGGTATGAAGATTTGCCAGATGAACAGCAAGATATACGAACCCACACTGATGACTGTAAATTGCTGAAGCCAAACTTTTGTTTTAAGCCAACTAATTTTCAAATCCAATGGTATAAATATCCTTTCAGGGATTCATATACTAATCAGCAGGTTGCATTAAAGGAATTCTCTCAAATAATTGATGCCTGCATAGACTCACTCAAGGATGATGGAAAGTATAAAAGTTTAATGCGAGGCAAACATATCAGTTCAGCATATTGGCGGAGAAAGAGAGAGGCCTTAGATAAAGAGGGCTGGCTATGTCATAAGTGTATACAGGGTATGCCCTTAAAAAACAAAAAGGTTATTTGTGATACCGTTGAGCGTAATTGGCGTAAGGAATGCGAACATTTTATTGCGTGGGAGGAATGAAGAAAATGTCCACTAATCTTAGCACCATAGAATACTGTAAGGAATGTGGAAAGGATGTGGAGGCGTGGAAGTCATTTCACAGGAAGAGGGATGGTGGTTTTGAGGTAGAGCTTTCCTGTAATGTGTGTGGTCATACTATAGAATTTTGGGACTATGACGAGAGGGGTAATAGGATAGAGGTGCAGGAGGTGAAGAAATGAAAGAACCGAAGACACAAAAAGAATTTGATAAATTGGCAGAAGGTAAAGATTGGATATATGTTAGTAAGGGATATTGGGAGGCAAGCGGGTCGGCTCATGTTGAGGCACGGGGGTCGGCTCATATTGAGGCAAGGGGGTCGGCTCATATTGTGGCACGGGAGTCGGCTCATGTTGTGGCACGGGAGTCGGTTTATATTGTGGCACGGGGGTCGGCTCATGTTGTGGCATGGGGGTCGTCTACCTGTGCTAAACACTCAAGTTTAGTAAATGCCCATGGGAATGTAATTGATTTTACAATCTATCCCAAAACTGTGGACGGATGGCTCAATAAATATGAATGTCCAATAAGGCGAGGTAAAGTCATTCTTTATAAAGCAACCGATGAGAACTATCGGACTAGAAATGGTTTTCAATATACCATTGGTGAAATGGCTATCGCCCCAGACTGGGAAGACATAGATATTGAATGTGGTAAGGGACTGCATCTATGTCATCATCCCGTCTGTTGCAAGGAATTTATTACTGCTAGACACTACTTAGCTTGTGAGGTCAAAGTTATAGATTTGCGGATTTATTCTAGCAAGCCTGAGTTCCCCGATAAACTAAGAGCAAAATCATGTAGAGTGCTTTATGAAGTGGATAGATGGGGTAATAAAATTGAGGTTCAGGAGGTTAAGCTATGAAGTATGCAAAATGGGCTTCCCTTATAATGTGGGGTGGATGTTTTGGGTTTGCCATGATGAAGTTTGTTTCACAAAGCGATTGGGGAATGTTCGCCTTTGCATTGGGGATAGTTTTTGCGGTTTTCTATCTTATAAGTTGGATGATAATTATAGCGGAGGAGTTATTGAGATGAAATGCCCAATAATAGGTGTATATTACCCGTCTATTGGAGCTAAACCTGAAATCTATAAGTGTATTGAGAAGGAGTGTCCATTATGGGATAATAAGCAGTGCAACCTAGGGAATATGGGGGAAGAGCTAAAGAAGATAAGACAGGCAATACAAACTTTGGCTCAGGAAATTACACTACTAAGGAGGTAAGATGAGGCTATTAAAGTTTCGTGCGTGGAATGAGCGTGAAAAGATAATGGAAACCCCAGACAATATAGCCAACGACATTGATGGGGAGAAGTACCAGATAATGCAGTTTACGGGGTTGCTAGACCGCAACTCAAAAGAGATATACGAAGGGGATATAATAATTCGTAAAGACAAACATACTTCCTCAAGGGATGAATATCAGGTAAAGTGGCATTTTGGGGGCTTTCTGCTATGTCGCAATTTGAGCGATTATCGCTCCTCAATGCCATACAGTGATGAAGATGAAATAGGGTTTTTACCGATAAAACTTCCCAATATTGCTTGTGAATTGGAAGTCATCGGCAACATATATGAACCAGAACTATTAAAGGAGGATAAAAATGGAAGAGAGTAAAGTAATCCATGAGTGGGTAAAAACTGACGCTACAAAGAAGGTCAAGCTGATGAAGATGAGCAAGGATAACTGGCAATGGGGAATCACTTACGAGGAGACAAACTCTAGGGAACTATTGGACGAAATCTACAAAATAAACGATGAGTTGATAGAAAGGTTCAAAAAGGAGGACACAAATGAAGCGGGAGCATAACATAACATCGGAGGCTGGGTGGGTTTGGGTTGCTTGTGCAATTGATGGCGAAGGTTCAATCGGTCTATTCGACAAAAGGGATGGCACAGGTAGAATAAATATACAAATTGGTTGCTATAATAATAACCGTGCTTTCCTAGAAAGGTTATTCTCTATATGCCAAGCTGGGAAGATTTCTGAGGTTTCCTCAAAATGAGAAGCTACAACATGAATATAACAAGGAGGAATGATGGCTGAAAAACTCATAGTAATTGACAAGGTGGAGGAACTGCACGATAATGATGGGAATGTGGTGGGCAGGACTGTTTACGATAAAAAAGGGGACACGATAAAAGTCAAGTCGCCACGTGGGACTAACCTCAAAGAGAGGTGGTCTGAGCTAGATGAGGGGATAGGGCTGGCGTTTAGATTTACTATGGCGGATTATAAGACTCCGCAAGGTAAAGTATTTCCCTATGTAAGCAACTTTGAAAAGGTAGCCGGTGTCTTTGAGCAAGAAGCAGCCCAGAAGGTAGCCGAGCAAATGAGTGATGGTAAAAATCGCAGCTATGCACTTTCGTATTCTAAGGATTGGTGTATCGCTTGCAAGCAGGCAGGGGACGATGTTAAAACCACACACATATTAAGTATTGCAGCAATCTTTGAAGTCTATCTGGATAAAGGTATTACAAAGGAGGAATAAAGATGGCAATAATAGTGATTAAAGAGGGCGATAAGCACGAACAGGGCAATGCCAAATGCCCACAGTGTAATGAGCAAGTTCTTATTGAGCAACATTGGGGCAACCCTCCAAATTGTCCCCATTGTAGAGTGCCCTATTCCCCTATTATCAGACCAGCCAAATATAGTTAAGGGAGGAATAAAATGAAAGCACTAAAGCTATTCTTCACACCCAAGTTACTCAAGAGATTTATTAGAATGAGGCTGAAGGGGGTAATTTAACAGAGATTGCTGGTGTCTGGGAGTGTGGTGATTACTACACCGCAGGTATATTGGTGGCGAATAGCTAACACCAAGAACCTAGCTGAATCAGGATGACCCGCCCCTCTTGATAATCACTTCTTATTGTGTTACAATGGTAGGAGGAGGTAATGGGAAAATGTCAGGTAAAGGAATGAAAGGAAAGAAAAATCCAAGCTGGAAAGGTGGTCGCAGGATGTTACCGACTGGATATATCAGTATATGGATTTCGCCCGATAATCCTTTTTATCCAATGGCTCAAAAGGGCAATTATGTGAGAGAACACAGATTAGTAATGGCTAAACATTTGGGGCGTTGTTTATTGCCTGAGGAAATAATCCATCATAAAAATGGTAACAGAAGTGATAACCGCCTTGAGAATTTGGAACTTGTAGTTTCAGCAAACGAACATAAAATAGCCTTCATTGAAAACATTAAAAAACAAGAGCAGAATAGATTGCTAATTTTCTTAAAGGGATTGCTGGAACTTAACCCGAAAGCTAGTTTAGAGGCTACCATTGACTTAATAGAAACTACTGACCCTGAAAATTATGGGGGTGATTAGGGTGAGCCTAATGGAATAGCCTCCCAGCAAGATGCCAGCTACCTAATTAAAGGAGGAATAGATGAGTGGTAAAGACCGAATCAAATACCTTAGTTTAGATTTCATCTCAATGGTAGAAGACATTGTTGAGCCAAAGTCTGGAGTTGGTGACTTTGTGGGGGATAGAGAAGCTATTACCCAGAGTGAGCCAGAACCTGTTGAGGAATTGAGGGAAGTATGAAACTAGAGATATTGAATGATGAGGCGCTACAAGATGCTGCTGAATGGTTCTTTGAGCGCTCTGATGAACGCTCAATTCTACGAATAAGGCAAGTAGCCCAAGCCCAACTAAAAAGTGATTTGAAGCAGTTTATAAGTTGGATTAAAAAGCACAAAGATGATGAGATGGGTTATGCCTGGGGGCAAAGGCAAGGTGCTCCAACAATAGTTATTACTCTTGACCCGTTAGAGTGGCAATCCCTGCAATCCCAGTTAGAGGAAGTATAGAGGTAATGATGGTAGATAAGAAGTATCAGGGAATATGTAGAAGGGAGGCAACCAATGGATGAGAAGGAACAGGCAATAAAAGACCTAGCTGAGACTATAGACAAATTTCGTTCCCCAATCCCTGAGAATGTAAGGGAGGAGCTAATCACATCTATTATAGAGTATAAGGGATTTGACCGTGCTCCTACAGAATGGATGGTTGATAAAGCTATTTTGCCTCTAATAGCTCCCCTGATAGAGCAGGCTAAAAAGAAAGAGGAAGAGAGAATACTTACATACTTGGAATACTGGTGGCGGAGTTATGAAGTTACTGATGATGGTTCTGTATCAAGACACACATTCGCTTTGCCAAGAGACTGGAAGTCAGCAATTCGTAAAGGAAAACCGCCATATACAAAAGCTGATTGGGAGGATAAGTAAGGTATCTATTATGGCTGAGAAAATATTGTTGCTGAATATTGATAGTAAGTTGACTAATATAGCTCTGAAGAAGATTGAGATGTGGCATACACAACGAGGCGATAAAGTTATTTGGGATATGCCTATGATGTTAGGAATGACTGATAGAGCCTATGCTTCTTGTATCTTTACCAAGAATGCTAGTATTGTGGCGAATTACAAAGGACTCTACCCCGAACTTATCGCTGGTGGAACTGGCTATGATTTAACTATTAAATTGCCCTCTGAAATAGAAGCTATGAAACCCAAAATAAACTATGGCTTCACTACTAGGGGATGTATCAGAAACTGTGCGTTTTGCCTTGTCCCTCAAGCGGAGGGTAACATTCACATCGTGGGAGATATTTATGACATCTGGGATGGTAAAAGCAAAACTCTTATATTACTTGATAATAACATCTTGGCATTACCTACCCACTTTGAGATGATATGTGAACAAGTGTGGTCAGAGGATTTAGTTGTGGACTTTAATCAAGGATTAGACATAAGATTGCTTACTCCAACAGTTTGTGAGTTATTGAAGTCAATAAAAATTAAGGAACTGCGTTTTTCCTTTGATAGCCCAAAACTTGAACCCATCATCCGTAAGAAGGTATCTTTGCTCAATGATTACGATGTAGCAAATCGCTATTGGTTCTTTGTGCTAGTTGGTTTTGATACCACATTTGAAGAAGATTTACATAGATTGGATGTGTTGAGGGAATTAGGCTGTGTTGCGTATGTTATGAGACATGAGAATACCCCAAAAGAAGAGAGATATATACGACTAGCTGAATGGGCTAATCAGATTTGGACTTTTTGCCAATGGGACTTTGAGGAACACTGCAGAAGAAATAAATTAAGAAGTAGAAAGTGGCATAGTATTGTAGGGTGCTATTATGGCTGAGAAGGTTGTATCTTGTGATAGTTGTGTCCACTCTTTAGTTTGCCGATTACTGGAAGGTGAAAGGGACGCTAGCTTTTCAGCCCAGAATAGAGGCGATATAATTAAGGAGGTCAATACACTAAAGATGGAGTTGGCTCAAGCCTGTAGATTTTACAAGATGGTGAAGATAGATGGCTGATAGAGAGGGGAAGATAACAGCGGTGGGGTTATATTGCCACAAGACAGGTTTAGCCTATGAGACTAAGGAGATACCAGAATGAAACCACTAATCTATATCCTATGTTTTATACTTATGCTCCCTGTTAAGGTTTTAAGATTGATTTGTGGTATGGAGGCGAGATGACAGACCTTAGAAAGTTAATAAACCAGTTCCCAGAGTTGGGGGATTGTTTCGCTGAGTGGGAAAATCGCATCAGCTTTCTTGAAAACTCATTACCTTATAGCCGACCACCAGAACCTCAGCCAGCACAAGAGCCTGAAGTCTGGAAGCCTAGAGCTTGGGATAGACTACAACAGTTAGAGGCTAGAGTCCTCCATATTGAAAAGAAAAGTATGGAACAACGAGCCGAGAGAGCTAAGAGAAAACAAGTTAAACCTTTCTAATAGATATATATAAAAATATAATATATATACGCATATAGGAAAATTGGAACTAGGCGTGAATTTATAAGAATCGCCAGTCGTGAGACTGAAATTTATAAGAATTTTTATAAGACAGTTATAAGAATTATAAGCCTATAAGAATTATAAGAATTATAAGGAGAATATGGAAGACAAGGGGCTTTATGCGAGAGCACATGGCAAGGTTATAGAGCTATTGCCTGTATTAAAGGGTAGGCACTTTGCTAGCAAGGATGTTTGGGATTTAATTGGGTTGGGTAATTTACCTGAACATGCACCTTACAAAGAGGCTATCGCAAAGGTTTTATATAATATATCTCAAGTAAATAAAGAGCCGTTGCTTAGGCAGGTAGGGAAGCAATACAGGATTATTGAGAAGGATATTCCTGAGATAGAGTGGTGGATACCGAGTGGTAAGAAGCCTTTGGAATTAAGGTGGCCTAGGGGGGTTGATGATATGACCTACTTTGGGTTTGAGGACTCCACAGAGATATATCCTAGAGATGCTCTGGTCTTAGCAGGGGAGGGGAATAAAGGGAAAACAACATTTGCCTTAAACTTTTTGGTGGAAAATATGGATAATTACCCATGCACTTATTTCTCCAGCGAATTTAGCGAATTGAAATTCCGTAACAGGATAGAGAGATTTGACTGGGTGGATATAATGAAAAATGGCAGACCAAAGTTTGAATTGTTGCCACGCCAGCAATATTATGAGGATGTCATTAGCGATAGGAAGGATAATATAAATATCATTGATTGGATAAGAATGGATGATGACCCTTGGAAGATAAGGGCAGTTATAGATAGCATAATGCAACCATTAGATAAGGGGATTTGCTTGATTGTTCTCCAGAAGCGGTCATATAAGAGTGTGGGTGAGGGTGGAGAGGGAAGTGTTGACCTTAGCAGTGCTTATTTTATACTATCAAACCAGAAACTGAAGGTTGAGAAAGTAAAGGTGCCAAAGGCGTATGACCCGAATTATAAGACTTTTGGTTTTGAGATAATAAAACATGGTAGCAGATTTAATAATATCAGGGAGATAATAAAGTGCAAAAATTGTAGTGGGTCTGGCAATCATCGTGGTGCTGAATGTGAGGACTGTTTTGGGATTGGCTATATTGATAAGTAAGGAGAAGGAACAATGGATAAAGAAGCAATAAAAAGAGCTAGTGAGATAGCGGTTAAGGATATGCGGGAAAAGATGAAGGAGATGAGGGCTGTTAATCCTCAGCGTTTCAGTCAATTTGTAGCTTTGGGTAAGGCGACTTTCACGCCAAACAAACTCCATAACATTGATAAGCCAGTTAAGGGTAAGAAGGGGGGAAAGGATGCTTAATACAATAAGAGATTTTATCCAACGAGGCAGGAAGGGGTATGCTTCCCGTGATTTATGGAGCTTTAGCAACTGGTTAAGCACACTCATAGCTAGTGGCTTGCGAGAATTTAAGAAGAATTGTCGTACCTATCCTAGCGATGGCATATCGTGGGAAGAATGGATGACTACGCTTGACGAAATGATTGAATGTTTTGAGGAACAAGCAAGGTCATTGAATAATATCGGAGGGGAAAACTTTATGGATAACTGGCGTAAAAGGCGGGAAGTTCAAAAGAAAAAGCTACATCGGGGGCTAGAACTTTTAGGGAAGTATTGGTGGGATTTGAGGTAATTAAGGGGGTGAAATGCTAGAGAAAGACCTAAAACTTGCGGTGGAGGAGTATTTACAATATCAACAAAACTTAGGCTTAAAGAAGTTGATGTTGATTATTGAGCAAAGCTTCAAGCTCTTGGATACGCTTGGCTTTTGCTTGAAGGACAAGGCTATGTTTTTTATTTGGCAAGGCTATAAGGTTACTAGAACGGTTATCATCAGGTATGCCATTCAAATGGTGAATAACCCAACCCGTAGGCAATGGTTTATTATTAACTTGCTCCCATATAAGAATATGCTCCCAAACATATTTGTGCTTGTCTGCTCTTGGATGGTCAGGGTTGTAAATTTTAATATAACCGCCCTTCTGGATTACCCTTCCCCCTTTCCATCTTCTGGGATGAAGGATAAGACTACACTGGAGACAATAAGTTTGGTAGGCAGAAGTAAGTTTGCCACAATTAACACAATAATAGGGATGATTCGCCATCCATCGTTTATGTGCAGCATTTGCCCCGCCTTTCCAGCGTTTGTTTTGCTCGCCTCTAGAGTAAGAACGATGCTTTTTACAACCTTGAGATTTAAGCAATATAGGTTTTCCGCATACGGGACAAGGTTTTTGTTTTTTGTGCTCCTTATAATACAAACTCCAATATTCTTTTATCTCCATAGTAAAATTATATCATTAAGGAGGGAACTTGTCAACTAAAATACCATTATCAGAAGCAGATATAAAAAGAGCAATCGAGGAGTTCCTAGCGTGGCAACAAAACTTGGGGAAACTATGGTTTACCAGATTAAATAGTGGCAAGGCATTTGTTAAGAAAGGCGACAGGTTCCACAAGATACAGCTATGTCCTGCGGGCACAGCAGATTTGTTAGTAATAACCAATAATGGTAGATATGATGCCCCTAATAAATTTTATGCAATCCCGATTTTCTTGGAACTCAAGAGTGATAAGGGGGAAACTTCAAAGGCTCAAGATAAGTTCGCTGAGCTTGTGCAGAAACAAGGGGCAAGCTACTTTTTGGTGAAAAGTGTAGATGAAGTAAGGGAGATTATTGGAGGTTAAAATGGGTCAACGGGAACTCACTAAAAGAATTTCCGATAGGCTACATAAGCAGGTAGCTTTTGGAGGGTTGACAAGAAGAAAAACAACTGAAGGGGAGGTCATACTAAAATGTCCAGTTTACAATGGGCAAGGGGATTTAGAACCATTGGCATCAGACCTTTCCAACATCTTTATAAGTTATATTGAAGAGGAGGGACTTAAACAAATTAAAGCTATAATTAAGGACATACTTAAATGAGGAAAACACCATTAAGAAAGGTTAGTAGCAAGCAGGCAATTCTGGATAAAGAGTGGCGTGAGACGACCCTTTTGAAGTGGGCTGAACAGGGTCGCAAGTGCTCTTGGTGTTCTCGCCATATTACATATCCTGTCGGGCATCACATTAAGAGGCGAAGTAGGGGAAGGAATGATAGTTTAGAAAATTGTTATGTATGCCATTATGTTTGCCATTCCGAAATCCACGACAATAATGTAGATGTATCTTTTTATAAAACTAGGCAAGAATGGCTTGATAGGAATAAAACTACTTGACATCTGTCATTATAGAAAGGTTATTGATGTGAGTGAATATCCCAATGTTGGTTCATTGCCACTAGACCTAAAGGAGAAATGGGAGAAATTTATAGGAGGTTAACGATGCTCATACCATATAAACTTGTTTTAACAGACCTTCCGATAGAGATTGATGGTAAACTCTACAAAGCCAAAGTAGATGTAATTCTACCTCAAACAGCGTTTAGGCGTGCAATAAAGGGGCTTACTCTGGAGGAAATAATAGTAGAAAATGATGATGATACCATTGAAGATGGGTTTGGCTCTGCTTGGTCAGCTGTGTGCCCAGAATGTGGGCTGAGGACTATGAGTGTAGTGAGACCAGGGAAAGTTCAATGTAATTATTGTGGATAAAGGAGGGTAACAATGAAAGCATTTGCGGTTGAGCTATCTGAGGAAGCAGTGGCAGAAATTAGGGAGCTATACAATCTCAAAACTGATGCTGAGGTGAGGGAGCGATTACAATACTGGGTTGATTTAGCAATAGATAAAACCATTATCAAAACAGTGGAGGCTAAAGATGAATGACAAACCTTCGTTCGGGGATATGCCGAGTGCGGGGATTTGGAAAGACCATCCTCAACATGAACGGGAGAGGACAGAGATGTGGCGTCCCGGTAATTGGGAAAATCCACACGATACACCAATGGCAAGTTTGGCTAGTATCTATGAAGCTGGAGCAGATGCTATCTTGACCTGCCTAATAAAAGATGGTATACTTGATATAAATAAGCTAAAGGAGCAAGGGTATGGCAGTCAGAATACACAGGGACAAATTGAATGAGCTTTACTGGGACAAAGGATTATCCACAATCCAAATAGCGAATATGTATGAAACATCTCACTCTACAATTCGTAATAGAATGATTGAACTTAGTATCCCACGCAGATTAAATACTAACCATATAAAAGGGAAACATCATAGCGAGGAAGCGAAGCGTAAAATGTCCGAAACTCAACTCGGAGAAAAATCTAATAATTGGAAGGGAGGACGGAGTATAGATGCCCACGGCTATATTAGAATTTTAATTGATGCTGACAGTCCATATTATCCCATGGCTCACAAAGCCAAGAATAGGAGAAGAACTAGAGACATAACAGAACATCGGCTTATAATGGCACAGTATTTGGGAAGGTGCTTATATCCGTGGGAAGTGGTTCATCATATCAATGGTAATAAAACTGATAATCGCATTGAGAATTTGCGATTGATGTCGTCTGTAACTGAGCATATGCCCTCCATGAATCACGAAAGATTTTTAGAGCAATTGAAACGAGAATCTTATGAGCAGGGCGAACGTGATATGCACGAAGCAGATGTGGAGTGGTTAGAGGAGCATAGAGTTGCTGGCTTTTCTTTGGTTGAAGGTATCGGTAAGTGCGTAGTTATACCTTATACAGACTGGCAAGAGTTTACAGGAGAGAAGGATGCCAGATGACTTAAAGGATAACATTGTAAAAGGCGAACCAATTTATTACGCCCATACGTTAAGCCCTAAATTTAAGGAGTTAATTGTTGTTCCTATCTCAGACGCTCATTATGGCAACCCATTATTCTCAAAACATCACTTTGCAAAGACCATCAATCTAGTAGAAAGTAAGCCTAATATCTACATTGTTTTGGTTGGCGATTTATGCGAATCATCTTTGAGAACTTCTAAGGGGGAGATTTATAAGCAAGTGGGTTCACCACAAGAGCAGAGGGATTGGATAATTAAACAGTTAGACCCTATCAAGAAAAAGATACTAGGTATGGTTACAGGCAACCATGAGCAGAGAATTTGGAATGAGGCTGGTATAGATATAAGCAAGGATATTGCTGTGTCTCTTGGTATTCCCTACCGACCAGAGGGGATATTATTAAAAATCTCTTTTGGGGATGGTAATAAAAGTGTAGAAGGCAGACCTTTTGTTTACTGGGGCTATTGCACTCATGGATATGGGGGAGCGAGAACTAAATCAGCAAAGGCAGTTAAGGTTGAGAGAGTAGCTAATTGGATTCACTCGGATTTTTACATAATGTCGCATGACCACGTAGTCAATGTTGCTCCTGATGTTTACTTACTACCAGATAATCGGACTAGAGATGAATTAGATAGTGATGGCAATAAGACTGGCTTTTCTATAGGGAAAGTGGTAGCTCACCGCAAGATGCTGATTAAAACAAACGCCTATCTAAAATTTGGCGGATATAGCGAAATGGGTGGCTTCCCGCCAGTGGACTTAGAACCAGTGGTAATAAAATTAAGTGGTCAAGGAAAACCAAACGTGAGAGTAGAGGTCTAGTTAGATGCACAAAGTAAGAGATGAGTTTATAGACTTGG
>Ga0180009_10000637_pt1 | contig 46821 bp, 39 predicted proteins | sample OS_PC_MetaG_FD_123537 | JGI IMG/M metagenome (GOLD analysis project Ga0180009, IMG submission 123537) | Groundwater microbial communities from the Aspo Hard Rock Laboratory (HRL) deep subsurface site, Sweden - OS_PC_MetaG | ecosystem: Environmental > Aquatic > Deep subsurface > Groundwater...
CCAAATTGAAAAAAGTTTTAAAAAATTAAGAAGGAAACAATTATGGAAAATACTTTTAGTCCGCAAGAGCTTTTAAAAATTGCGATTGGAGTAGAAGAAAATGGCAAGAATCTATATGAAACTCTCGAAAATAAAGCCAAGAGTGAAAAAATAAAAGCGATATGGAAATATTTAAAGGAGCAGGAAGAAATTCATCGCCAAATATTTAAACAAATGCTTGATGATGTCGATAATTATATTGTTTATGAATTTAGCCCCGGCGAATACGATGCTTACTTAAAGGCTATTGCCTCTAGTTATATTTTTACTAAAGGACTAATCGAGAAAAAGATAACGGAATTATTTAATTCCGAATTGGAAGCAGTTGATTTTGGCATTTATATCGAGAAAGAATCCATCCTTGCCCTTTCCGCTTTAAAAGAATATATAACATCTGACAAAAAATCTGTTTTGAACAAGATAATTGCCGAGGAAAGAAAACACCTGGTAAGTTTGACAGACTTAAAACAGGATATTTTGAAATAATAAAGCAATAAAGGATATATTTGTATTATGAAAATAATTCCTGATGAAGTTATAAATTTCTTAAAAAATCAAGGATTTGTTATTGTTTGCACATATGATCCAGAGGGTACAATTCATTCAGCCGCAAAAGGCATTGTTGGTATCAAAAAAGAGGGCAACCTTTATTTAATCGATCTTTATCGAGCTAAAACTTACAATAATCTCAGTAAAAATTCCATATTAAGTGTTACTGCAGTCGATGGGCGTCAATTCACAGGCTATACTTTAAAAGGAATTGCCAACATTGTTGAGCGAGATAAAATAGAAGACCATATCATAAAAAGCTGGGAAGAACGGGTTATCCAAAGGATTTCAGAAAGAGTGATCAAAAACGTGCAACAGGAAAAAGGGGCCTCTTTTCATCCAGAAGCTCAATTCCCGCATCCACAATATCTTATTGTTATGGAAGTGGACGAGATAATTGATTTGGCCCCGTCCCATTTAAAAAAATCGACAAAAGTAGAGACAAAAGATGATCAATGACGATTTAAAAACTAAGATTCGAATAGCCGAGAAGAATGAAATTACTGAGCACCTAGCATGCAAAAGTAAAATGTTTGGAGTGGATGTATAAAAAATATGCAGATAATTTTAAGACTTATTAATGAAAGCGTAAGCCTTTGGTTGGAAGTATCGCCGTATTTACTTTTAGGCATGTTATTTGCAGGATTACTGCACTTATTTTTAGGCAAAGAATTTATTTCTCGTCAATTAGGAAAAGGCGGAATTAGTTCTGTAATTAAAGCAACGCTTTTAGGCGTGCCGCTTCCGGTATGTTCGTGCGGAGTGATTCCTATTGCCAGCTCTTTAGAAAAAGACGGGGCGCATAAATCAAGCATACTTTCTTTCTTAGTGTCTACGCCAACAACGGGAATAGATTCAATTTTGGCTACGTACTCTCTTTTAGGGCCGCTTTTTGCTATTTTCCGGCCATTGGGAGCAGCGCTGGCGGGTATTACTCTAGGCAGCATAGATTATCTTCTTGAAGGGAAGAAAGAAAAAACCAAAACTATAGTCAAGCATAAACATCAGGAAATAAAGATATCTTTTAAATGGAAAGAATTCTTTAGATATTCTTTTTTTGAAATACCCCAGGATATCGGAAAGACACTTTTAATTGGAATTATGCTCGGCGGAGCGATCAGTGCGTTTATCCCGAAAGATTTATTCTCTCAATATTTCTCTTATCCCCTGGATTTTTTAGTCGCTTTAGTATTAGGGATACCTTTATATGTTTGTGCTACGGGTTCAATTCCCATTGCTGTATCCTTGATGGGGAAAGGTTTTTCCCCTGGAGCAGGTTTAATCTTTTTGATAGCCGGGCCGGCAACAAACGCGATAACACTGGCATTTGTAAGGACTAAATTAGGGAAGAAATCTTTTTATTTATATCTTTTGAGCATTATATTGGTTTCGCTTGTTCTGGGTTTTATTTTTAATCATATCTGGTTTAGCTTGGGAAAAAATGTCCAGCTTATATCCGGAGCCGGCAAAATGCTGCCCGACGGATTTAAAATTGTTTGTGGCATCATATTATTTGGGTTAATTTTTAATGCCATTTTTAAGCCAAAACTTTGCCCTGTAGATTTAAATGCCGGTATAAGAATTTATGTCCCCGATATTCATTGCCAGCACTGCAAACTTACCTTAGAAAGTGCGTTGAAAGAATTAAAAGAAGTAGAATCTGTCTTTGTTGATGTAAAAGGTAAATTTATACAGATTGTTGGCAATGTCGATAAGCATAAAATTTTGGAAGCGATAAAAAAGGCAGGCTATAATCCAAAATAACCTGGTTTTTCTCACCATTTTTAGCCCGTAATAAAAATTAAAAAGGAGAAAAAAATGAAAAGAAAAATTATTCGCATTGATGAAGACAAATGTAATGGATGTGGCGAATGCATTCCGAATTGCCCAGAAGGGGCAATACAGATAATCGATGGCAAGGCACATCTTATAAGTGACTTGTTCTGCGATGGTTTGGGGGCTTGTATCGGGCATTGTCCTTTAGGGGCAATCAAGATAGAAGAAAGAGAAGCTCAAAAATACGATGAAAAAAAGACGATGGAGAACATAATTAAAGGAGGCAAAAACGTAATTAAGGCCCACCTTGAACATCTTAAAGGCCATAATCAGAAAGAGTTATTAGCGCAGGCAATAGATGTTTTAAAAGAAAAAAATATTGAGATTCCTTTAAAAGAACAAACCGAACATTCACATGGAGCAGAAGGCTGTCCGGGAATGAAGATTGTAGATTCTCGTACTAAAAAGTCTAAGGGCCAGTCAAATCAGCCCGTTAATTTAGAATCAGAGCTTAAGACTTGGCCGCTACAGCTTAAACTTTTAAATCCACAAGCACCTTATTTTAAAGACGCCGAACTTATCATTGCCGCTGATTGTGTGCCTTTTGCTTATCCGAATTTTCACCAGAAATTTCTAAAAGGAAAGACGTTGATTATTTTTTGCCCTAAATTAGACGAAGCACAGGATGAATATATAGACAAATTGGCAGAAATTTTTAAAACAAATAGTATTAAATCAATCATCACTGTCCATATGGAAGTACCCTGTTGTTTTGGATTAGGGCATATTGTTGAGGCCGCATTAAAAAAATCAGGAAAAAATATAGTAATAAGAGATTATACAATTTCACTGCAAGGGGAATTAATTTAAAATATAACACTTAAAAAGGAGGAAAGTTATGAGTATGTTTTGTAGACAATGTGAACAAACAGCCCAAGGTAAGGGTTGCTCTATGAAACAGGGAGTTTGCGGTAAGACAGAAGATACGGCAACATTGCAAGATTTATTGCTTTACGCTTTAAAAGGTATTGGTACCTATGGCAAGCTAGCTAGAGAATTGGGGATAAAGGATAAAGAAACAGATCTTTTTGTTATGGAAGCACTATTTAGCACGATAACCAATGTAAACTTCGATGCTCAGAAAATATTAAAGCTTATTATTAAGGCATATGATGTAAAAGAAAACATTAAGAGGATATTTCTAGAAGAGTATAAGCAAAACAATGGAAAAGAATTTTCTGAAACACTGCCTGATGTTGTTAACTGGAAGCCTCTACAAACACAAATAGATTTGCTTGAGCAGGGCAAAGGTGTTGGCATAATGGCTGATCCGGCTTTGAATGAAGATATAAGAAGTTTACGTGAATTACTTCTTTATGGACTTAAAGGGATGGCGGCTTATGCCGATCACGCGTTAATACAAGGCGTGAGCGATGAACAGGTAAGTGCCTTCTTTTATAAGGGGCTTTCTACACTTGTCGATGATAAATTGAGTGCTGATGATTTAGTGGATCTTATAATGGAGTTTGGACAAGTTAATCTTAAATGCCTTGAGATATTAGATAAGGCTAATACCCAGCATTTTGGTAATCCTGAACCGACAAAGGTTTCTTTGGGTATAAAAAAAGGCCCCGCGGTAATTGTTTCCGGGCATGATTTACCTGATTTAGAACAGCTTTTACAGCAAACTGAAGGCAAAGGAATTAATATTTACACCCATGGAGAGATGTTGCCGGCGCATGCATATCCAGGGTTAAAGAAATACAAACATTTAATTGGGCATTTTGGAAGTGCTTGGCAGAACCAGCAGAAGGAATTTGATGCTCTTCCAGCAGCAGTTCTTATGACCACAAATTGCATTCAAAAACCAAAGGATTCCTATAAAGATAGAATATTTACAACAGGTCTTGTTGCCTGGCCGGAGGTTAGTCATATTGAACAAAAAAGTGATGGGAAGAAAGATTTTAGTAAAGTTATTGAGAAGGCTAAAGATTTGGGGGGATTTAAAGAGGCTAAAGAAGGCAAGGATATTATTATTGGCTTTGCCCACAAAACAGTATTAGGAGTTGCAGATAAAGTTATCGAAGCGGTAAAGGCAAAGAATATAAGACATTTCTTTCTTATTGGGGGTTGTGATGGAGCAAAGCCAGGAAGGAATTACTATACAGAATTTGCCCAGAAAGTTCCGCAAGATTGTGTTATTCTTACTTTAGCCTGCGGAAAGTTTAGATTCAATACGCTAGATTTCGGGGAAATTGGAGGGATTCCGCGCCTTCTCGATGCCGGACAATGCAATGATGCTTATTCAGCTATTGTTATTGCATCAGCGCTGGCTAAGGCATTTAATTGCACGGTGAATGATTTACCGTTATCAATTATACTTTCTTGGTATGAACAGAAAGCAGTTTGTATTTTGTTGACTCTTTTGTCATTAGGGATAAAGAATATAAAGATTGGACCGTCTCTGCCGGCTTTTGCATCACCGAATGTTCTTAAAATTTTGGTTGAAAAATTTAATATTCAGCCAGTATCTACAGCAGATGAAGATTTAAGCTCTATACTTTTTGTTTCTGATCAGAAAAGATAAACTTTATTCTGATAAAAAACGAAGACAAAATAGTTAATTTATGAAGACTTCAGTAATCATTTGACAATTTTGCTGATTAGATATAAAGTTATTTTTAAGGAGGAAAGATGAAACAGAGAACCGTTTATATGGATCACAATGCGACGACGCCGTTACATCCAGAGGTCAAAAAGGCGATCAGTAAGGCAATGGATCTTTTTGGTAATCCGTCAAGTTTACATAAGATTGGTCGTCAGGCAAAAACAATTATGGAAGAGGCGCGGGAACAAATTGCAGCATTTATTAATGCCAAACCTCAAGAGCTGATTTTTGTTGGCAGCGGGTCGGAGGCAAATAATACTGTTCTAAATCTTATGGCGTGTTCTGCATCTCATTGTACGGCTCACCGAAAAGGAAAAACAGGGATTATCACAACACGGATAGAACATCCTTGTATACTGGAAACATCAAAATGTCTTTGTGATCGAGGCTTGAATGTTACATATTTGGATGTTGATAAATACGGAAAGATAAATTTAAATCAACTAAAAAGTTTACTTTCAGATAATATTGCTATTGTATCGATAATAATGGCTAATAACGAAATCGGCACGATCCAGGATATTAAAAAAATTGCACACATAGTTCATGCGCAAGGAGCTTATTTGCACACCGATGCTGTTCAGGCCGTAGGAAAAATACCAGTGGATGTTTTGGATCTTGATATTGATTTTCTATCTCTTTCTGCCCACAAAATATACGGACCTAAAGGCGTCGGGGCATTGTATATTAAAAAGGGAGTTCCGTTTTGTCCGTTTATTCGTGGCGGACATCAGGAACAAGGCCGGCGTGCCGGCACAGAAAACACATTAGGAATTATTGGTTTTGCTAAGGCAGTACAGATGCGTAAGATTGAAATGCCGGATGAAGAAAAACGGTTAAAAAAGTTGAAGAATTTATTGCTTAAGGGAATAATGGATAACATACAAGATGTACAAATTAATGGCCATCCCGAAGATTGTCTTGTTTCAACATTAAATGTTTCATTTTCCGGGGTAGAAGGAGAAGCGATCCTGCTTCATCTTGATTTAGAAGGAATTGCTGTTTCTACGGGTTCTGCCTGTTCCTCAGGTTCCCTTGATCCATCGCATGTCTTACTGGCTACAGGTACAACACCTGAGCTAGCGCATGGTTCAATACGCATGAGCCTTGGTCGAAAGACGACAGAAGAGGATATAAAGTATGTTATTGATAAGTTAAAGATTATTATTGAGAAACTTCGGGCAATGTCTACAGCATATAATTCTAAGTAGTTGTTTATAGAATTTGCCCTTTTTTTATAGAGAAGATGGAGGAAATAATGGCTGAACAGGGTGGATGGGTATATTCTGATATTGTAAAAAAACACTTTATTAATCCCCGAAATGCTTTATTGGATGATGAAAATTTTAAAGAAGACGGGAAAAGCATTGTCGGTAATATTAAATGCGGGGATGAGATGATGTTTGTTATTAAGGTTAATAAACAAAAGGGAGTTATTGAAGACTGCCGTTGGAAAACATATGGGTGCGCTAGTGCTATTGCCAGCACATCTATTCTTTCTGAAGCGATAAAAGGTATGTCGCTGGACAAAGCGTTTAATATCTCACCTAAAGATATTGCTGACCGTTTAGGCGGATTGCCCGAACATAAGATTCATTGTTCGGTATTGGGAGATAAAGCACTTCGGGCGGCGATCAATGATTACTATAGGCGTAATAATATGCCTGAGAAAGTACGCGAGGAAAAAGCAAAAACTATTTGTCAATGTATGAACGTTACCGATCACGAGATTGAGAATGCTGTACTTGAAGGGGTGCGTACGTATTTAGGCCTACAGGAATATACCAAACTGGGAACAGTTTGTGGCCAATGCAAAGATGAAGCTATGCAGCTTTTGAATAAATATAAGAAAAAACATTTTGGTCAGAATAATTAGTTTTAGAACTTTTTTATCAATTAAATTGGATATTTAAACTTTAAAGATAAAACGTGAAATAAATAGGAAGAACATATTAATATATGGTATAATAATAAAAAAATGGACAAAAAGAGAGACTAATTTTTAAAAAGGGAAAAAATCAAGAATGTTAAAAATTGAGTTTTCGTTAGCACGCAATTTACATAGAAACTGGAGATCTAAAATGAGGTTCTTTCTCAACGGGGAAGATTCTTTGACCGAAGAAGAAGCGTATTCTCCGGAAGCTTGTCCGTTCGGCAAATGGTTAACTTCAGAAGGGATACCTAAATATGGCAATATTCCCGATATGAGAAAACTGGAAAGAGCGCACAGAAGAATGCATTGGCTGGTTAAACAAAACAAAAAAACAAGAAATTCAGGAGTATTTTTTGCGGCGGAAAAGAATTTCCAGAAAATAGAAGAATTGTCTCAGGAAATACTGTATTTGCTTAATGCTGTGGAAAAACAAGCCAGCAGCAAGGATTCGCAAACATAACTAATTGTTCTTACCTAACACGGATCAATCCTTCCAAATAGATTTGATAAATGATTTATGAGTTATAGGGCACTGAATATGAAGAATATTTTTTTTATTAGTTATTTATTATCCTATATAGTTTCTACTTCATTGGTATTAGCGCAGGACTATGATGCAAGCCAAATCCCCTTGGGAATGGAATTGATAGAGGTGGGAACAACTAGATTGGTGGTGCCCAAGGACGCCGAGGTTCGTGAGGAGGCAGGAGTAATAGTTGTTGAGAGTATTGATAAATATGTTGCCCGAAATATAGCAGCCATTAAAACAAAAGTTCTGGCTATAGAGACACATCAGCAAGAACTTGATGAAAAAGTAGAGCAGTTAAATAAAATTGTAGATGAAATGCAAAAAGATGAAACTTCTTTAAAAAATATGCAATAGTGTATCGGATAGATGAATTTGCATATAAAAATAAATGTATGGACAAAATTGAAAAAGTTATTTCTTTGCTTAATGGATGTAAAAGCATTCTTTTTATAACCGGAGCTGGTATTTCTGCTGAATCCGGGCTCCCGACGTATCGTGGTATTGGTGGTTTGTATAACGATAAGGCAACAGAAGATGGTATCCCGATTGAAATGGCTCTTGCCGGGGAGACATTGCAAAATCACCCAGAGATAACTTGGAAATATCTTTTAAAGATAGAACAAAGATGTCGCCAGGCTACATATAATCGGGCGCATGAAGTTATTGCGCAAATGGAACAGCATTTCAAACGCGTTTGGGTATTAACGCAAAACATTGATGGTTTTCATCAGCGTGCGGGATCGAAAAATGTAGTCGATATTCATGGAGATGCACATAAACTTGTTTGCCCTAGTTGTGGTTGGCATGCAGTGGTAGATGACTACAGGGGAGTTTCTATCCCGCCCTTATGCCCTGAATGTAAAAATATTGTTCGTCCCGATGTAGTTTTTTTTGGCGAGATGTTGCCTGCGGATAAAACACAGCTATTAATGCGTGAACTTGAAATTGGATTTGATATATATATCTATTGGGACAACAAGTGTATTCCCTTATATAAGCCAGCCGATATTATTTGCAAGCCAGCTGGGTCGTCCTACCGTAGAGATAAATCCCGGACAAACGCCTGTTTCTGATATTGTCGATATAAAGATTTCTCAGGGTGCGGTTAAAACTTTAGATGTAATTTGGTGTGAATATAGTCGACAAAATAAGGTCAATAATTAACATTTTAAAATTTGACTTGTTGAAAAGAGCAGGATATAATTTAGAGTTAAGATCTAATGGCCAAACAAGCTAATGATTTAGATGTAAAGGGTTTTTATTTTATCGCTGATGGTACTTTTAATAAAAATAAATATTTAAATAATATAAAAGCCGCCCTCAAAGCAAAAGCAAAAGTTATACAGTATCGAAATAGGACAACGCCTGATCGCCAAATGTATGAGGATGCAGCGAAAATTAAGAGTTTAGCTAAGGGTGTAATATTTTTGATTAATAATAGAGTAGATATTGCGCTTGCAGTAGATGCTGATGGTGTTCATTTAGGAAGCAATGATATCTCCTATCAGATAGCCAGAAAGTTATTGGGAAAAAATAAAATTATCGGTTTGACGGTGCGTAATATAAAAGAAGCAGAAATAGCGCAAAGAGTAGGCGCTGATTATATTGGCGTTGGTCCTATATTTAAAACTACGACGAAGCCGGACGCAGGTCAGCCCGTGGGAACAAGGCTACTAAAGAAAATTAGAAGGAAAGTATCTATTCCGATTGTAGCTATAGGTGGAATAAATCTGGATAATGCTCAAGATGTAATCTCAGCGGGTGCAGATGCGGTATGTGCTGTCTCTGCTGTTCAAAAAAAGTCAGATTTGACAAAGGAAATACTGAAGTTTCAAAGTTTATTTAATATGTCGTGATAAAAAGGATTAAAATGAACAGGGTATTGGTGAGTATATTAATTATTTGTTTGTTTTTTGCCCATCAAACAATATCTCTGGCCCAAGATTCTGATAAACCCAAATTAGATCCGTTGTTAACAGATGAACAAGTACGGGAAATGCAGCAGATAAGAAAAGAAGCAGAAGCAGCCGTGTGGGAAGCGGAGTTAGAACAGCAGAAGGCAGCAGCAGACGCAGAGGTAATCAGGATAGAGGTGGAAAAGTCAGCAGAATTGGCCAGGAAGAAAGCGATAGAGGATGCAGACCGGGCAATAGTGGAACTTGAGAAGGATATACAGAGGATTAAATTAAAACCGCCTCGTCCATAAAGGGCGGGTATAATATATAAAATAAGTGGATATTTTTTAAGAAAAAATCTTGACAGTTCAATTTAGGTTGATATAATGTGGCAAAAAGACAATGGTGTCTTTCTACTATGACGTAGGTAGAAAAGATGCCTTTTTTATTTTAGAATAAAAGAAAGTAGTTTATTAAGTGAAGGAGGATACAAAATGTTAAATGCAAAAGTAAAAAGCTTTATGGCCGGGGTTATTAAAAGAAATCCGGCCGAGCCTGAATTTCATCAGGCTGTGCAAGAAGTAGCTGAATCTATAATGCCATATTTAGAGAAAAACAAGAAATATCTTGAGGCTAAAATTTTAGAAAGAATAGTAGAGCCGGAAAGAGTAATCATGTTTCGCGTTCCTTGGTTAGATGATAAAGGGAGAGTTCAAGTAAACCGAGGGTTTCGGATTGAAATGAATAGCGCGATAGGTCCATACAAAGGCGGGTTGCGTTTACATCCGACTGTTTACCTAGGTATTTTAAAATTCCTTGCTTTTGAACAGGTATTTAAAAATAGTTTGACCACTTTGCCGATGGGCGGTGGTAAGGGGGGTTCTGATTTTGACCCTAAAGGTAAATCAGACAATGAGGTAATGAAATTTTGTCAGAGTTTTATGAGCGAGCTTTTCAGGCATATCGGGCCGGATACAGATGTTCCTGCGGGAGATATTGGTGTCGGTGGACGCGAAATTGGGTTTATGTACGGTCAGTATAAAAGATTACGCAACGAATTTACGGGCATCCTTACGGGCAAAGCGCTTAATTGGGGTGGTAGTTTGATTAGGCCAGAAGCTACTGGGTATGGATGCGTTTATTTTGTCGAAGCAATGCTAAAAGCTATCGGCGAATCCATAAAAGGTAAAGTTTGTACAGTTTCCGGCGCCGGCAATGTTGCTCAATATACAGTAGAAAAGGTGAACCAATTAGGGGGTAAATGTGTTACCTTATCTGACTCTGGTGGTTTTATCCACGATCCTAAGGGGGTAACGGCAAAGAAATTAGCTTTTGTTATGGAGCTCAAAAATATAAAACGCGGTCGGATTAAAGAGTATGCTAAAGAATATAGCTGCAAGTATTATGAAGGCAGGCGTCCTTGGGGCATAAAGTGTGATATTGCTTTTCCATCTGCCACGCAGAATGAAATAAGCGGGGAAGAGGCAAAGACATTAGTTAAAAATGGTTGTATAGCTATTGGTGAAGGAGCAAATATGCCGACTTCTCCAGAAGGCATTGAAGTCTTTCAAGCTGCGAAGATATGTTACGCTCCAGGTAAAGCAGCCAATGCTGGTGGAGTAGCAACTTCTGGACTTGAGATGTCTCAGAACAGTATGAGATTATCCTGGTCACGTGAAGAGGTAGACAAAAAGTTATATAATATTATGCTAGCTATTCATGAGACTTGTGTCAAATACGGTAAAGAAGGTAAGCATATCGATTATGTCAAAGGAGCAAATATCGGCGGATTTGTAAAAGTAGCCGATGCAATGTTAGATCAGGGTTTGGTTTAGTCGTAGAATGAATGTAGTTTTATCTAAGCTAATTTAACAGCAGTAGGTAATCTTATATGATTGTTGGAGTAAGGACACAAAGGCGTGTTTTAACGAGGGTGTTTTTAGACACCCTCGTTTTTTTAGTTAATACTATTATTAATAGTTTTGATGTGATAATATATACTGCAATAAAATAGGAGGGAATGTATGGCAAGAAGGGAAGACATTCATAAAGTTTTAATTATAGGTTCCGGTCCCATAATTATCGGACAAGCATGTGAATTTGATTATTCTGGCACTCAGGCTTGTAAGGCCTTAAAGGAAGAAGGATACGAAGTAGTATTAGTTAATTCAAACCCGGCGACGATTATGACTGATCCAGGTATGGCAGATAAGACGTATATAGAGCCGCTTACAATTGAAACTATAGAAAAGATTATCGAAAAGGAAAAACCGGATGCTTTATTGCCAAATTTAGGAGGGCAAACCGGACTCAATTTGGCGTCCTCTTTACATAAAGCTGGTATTTTAGAAAAGCATGGCGTAGAAATTATAGGCGTTAAGGCGGATGCCATTGAGCGGGGCGAAGACCGCATTGCCTTTAAAGAAACAATGAATAAATTAGGAATTCCTATGGCCGAATCCGAGCCGTGTTATTCAGTCGAAGAAGCAGAAAAAATAGCGGAGCAACTTAAATATCCGGTTGTTTTGCGGCCAGCTTATACCATGGGTGGCACAGGTGGCGGGATAGCTTATAATGTGGAAGAATTGCGAACTATTGTAACCCGCGGCCTTGCCGCTAGCTTGGTGCATCAGGTTTTGGTTGAGGAATCTGTTTTAGGTTGGGAAGAGTTAGAGCTTGAAGTTGTTCGAGATGCGAAGGATCAAAAGATTACGGTATGTTTTATTGAAAATATTGATGCCATGGGTGTGCATACCGGGGATAGTTTTTGTGCAGCACCAATGTTGACTGTTCCGGAAAAACTACAAAAAAAGATGCAGGAACTTTCCTATAAGATTGTCGACGCCATTGGTGTTATTGGCGGGACCAATATTCAGTTTGCCCATAATTTAGAAGATGATCGGTTAGTGGTAATTGAGATTAATCCCCGTACATCGCGATCATCAGCCTTAGCTTCAAAAGCAACGGGATTTCCCATCGCACGCATTTCTACAAAACTTGCCGCAGGACTGACCATGGATGAAATCCCTTATTGGAGAAAAGGAACTTTAGAAAAATACGAACCCAGTGGAGAGTATGTAGTTATTAAATTTGCTCGCTGGGCCTTTGAAAAATTTCCTCAAGCAAAAGATATTCTTGGCACACAAATGAAGGCCGTCGGCGAAGTAATGAGTATTGGGAAAACATTTAAAGAGGCGTTTCAGAAATCGATAAGATCTTTGGAAATAAAAAGGTATGGATTAGGAGGAGTAAAAGATTTCGAAAATTTAACACTGGATAGATTAAAAGAACGATTGGCATTTCCTTCTAGTGAACGCATTTTTTTAATGTATGAAGCACTGCGTAAAGGAATGGAAGTTGAAGAACTTTATAAAATGACCCACATTGGCCGTTGGTTTATCAGCCAGATGAAAGAACTTGTAGAGTTTGAAGAAGGATTGCTTAAATATACATGGCAAAAGCTTCCGGACAAAGACTTAATTAAAGCCAAACAACTGGGATTTTCTGATAGATATCTAGCTGGACTTTTCAAGATAAAAGAAAAACAAATCCGAGACAAAAGAATAAAATTGGGAATGCATGGACGATTTGAAGCGGTTCCAGTAAGCGGAGTAGAAAACGCCGCCTATTATTATTCTACTTATAATGCAGAAGATTCAGTTCCGGTATCTGCCAATAAAAAGATAATGATTTTAGGGGGAGGCCCAAACAGAATCGGGCAGGGGATTGAATTTGATTATACCTGTGTACATGCAGCATTTGCCCTGCGTGATGAAGGATTTGAATCAATAATGGTCAATTGTAACCCTGAAACTGTATCGACAGATTATGATACTTCTAATAAGCTTTATTTCGAGCCCTTAAGCGTTGAAGATGTGTTGACCATTTATGAAAAGGAAAAACCAGAAGGGGTGATTGTGCAGTTTGGCGGACAGACGCCTTTAAATATTGCACAGGAGTTAAAAGATAACGGCGTGAAAATTCTGGGGACAACTCCAGAGAGTATTAATTTAGCAGAAGATAGAGAAGAATTTCGGAAAAAGATGATTGCCCTAAACATCCCCCAGCCAGAAAGCGGGACAGCGCGCTCCCTAGAAGAGGCCTTAAAAATTTCTGCCAGGATAGGCTATCCGCTTATGGTCAGGCCATCGTATGTTTTAGGTGGGCGAGGTATGGAAGTAATTTATGATGAATTAATGTTAAAGCGATATGCAGAAGAAGCAATAAAGGTTAGCCCCGAGCATCCGATGCTTATCGATAGATTCTTAGAACATGCCATTGAAACGGAAGTAGATGCTCTTTCTGATGGAGAAGACACCTTCGTGGCGGCAATAATGGAACATATTGAGCTGGCTGGCGTTCATTCTGGAGATTCTGCCTGTGTTATCCCGTCACGGACAATTAAAAAGGGGCATCTAAAATTAATAGAAGAGTACACAGCTAAAATTGCAAAGGAACTAGAGGTTATTGGCTTAATGAATATTCAGTATGCGATATGTGATGATAAGGTCTATATTCTAGAAGCTAATCCTCGGGCCTCACGTACAGTCCCTATAGTTTCTAAAGTTAGAGGGATTCCTATTGCCCACATTGCCACCCAGCTGATGTTAGGAAAGAAGTTGAAAGATTTTTCTGAGTTGAAAAAAGAAAAATTTGCTCATGTTGGAGTAAAAGAAGCGGTTTTCCCATTTAATATGTTTCCCGAAGTAGACCCGATTTTAGGACCAGAAATGAGAGCTACGGGCGAGGTAATGGGGATTGCAGATACATTTGGGCTTGCTTTTTATAAAGCAGAAGAAGCCGCAGGCTCCCGGCTTCCTGCAGAGGGCAATATTTTACTGACCGTAGCAGATAAAGACAAGTCTTGTTTAATTCCGCTGGTTAAACAGATTAAAAAGCTTGGGTTTAAAATTTATGCCACCGAAGGTACAAATCGTTTTCTAAAGAAGAATAAAATAAATAGTATTCCTATAAAGAAATTGCACGAGGGAAGACCAAATATTGCTGATGCGATAAAAAACAAAGAGATTAATCTTATTATTAACACGCCGGTTGGACGTGCTGGTAAATATGATGATAGTTATATTCGGATGATGGCGATACAACAGAAGATTCCTTACATTACTTCTATGGCTGCTGCGCAAGCGAGCATAGAAGGGATAGAGGCCTCAAAAAAATCTAAAATTTTACCCAAAGCATTGCAAGATTACTATAAAGAGACAACGCTTAAAAAGTAGTAGTTAATATAAGAAAAAAATCTTTTTTGTAAAAAATATTAACAAAGGAGTGATAAGTTAATTATGCCAGCAAAAATAGGTTTTGATAATGAACGGTATCTAAAAGAACAAACATCTGCGATTTTAGAGAGAGTAAAAATGTTCAACAATAAATTATATCTTGAATTTGGCGGCAAGGTAATTTTCGATTACCATGCTTCAAGAGTACTGCCCGGATTTGATCCGAATGTAAAAATGAGATTATTGCAAAAATTGAAAGATAATGCAGATATTATACTATGTATTTATGCTGGTGATATTGAAAGAAAAAAAGTACGTGCGGATTTTGGGATTACCTATGACGTTGATGCGCTTAAGCTAATTGATGATTTAAAGGATTGGGATATTGAAGTGACGGCTGTCGTGATAACGCGCTTTGAGAATCAACCTGCTGCCAAGATATTCAAAAATAAATTAGAACGGCGGGGCTTAAAAGTGTATACACATCAATTCACCAAAGGATATCCTACCCATGTAGATCTAATAGTAAGCGATGAAGGCTATGGTGCCAATAAGTATATTAAAACTAAAAATCCTTTAGTTATTGTCATTGGGCCTGGACCGGGTAGCGGCAAATTAGCGACTTGTCTTTCTCAGCTCTATCATGAGTATAAAAAGAACGTGAAGGCAGGATATGCAAAATTTGAAACCTTTCCCATCTGGAATATTCCGCTTAAACATCCCGTAAATGTGGCCTATGAAGCAGCTACGGCCGATATAAGAGATTTTAATCTAATTGATCCATTTCATTTAGAAGCATACAATGAATCAGCCATTAACTATAATCGTGATGTAGAGATATTTCCTGTGCTTAGGAGAATATTGGAAAAAATAACCGGAACAGAATCAATATACAAATCACCTACAGATATGGGGGTTAATCGGGCTGGTTTCGGTATAACGCATGATGATATAGTGCAGCAGGCAGCTAAGCATGAAGTTATAAGTAGGTATTTTAGATATATGTGTGAATATGCGTTAGGATTTGCCGATAAAGAAACTATACAAAAGACCGAACTTCTTATGGAAGAGTTAAATATAAAACCGACAGATAGAAAGACAGTTGCAGCCGCCCGAAAAGCAGCAGATGAGGCACAAAAGAAAGGTAAGGGGAATGAAGGAATTTTTTGTGGCGCAGCCTTAGAATTAAACGATGGGACAATTATTAAAGGAAAAAATTCACCTCTGATGCATGCAGCATCAAGCCTGGTTTTAAATGCCATAAAATACTTAGCTGAAATCCCGGATAAAATCCATCTTCTTGCTCCGAATATTATTGAATCCATAAAAATCCTTAATAGCAACATTTTAAACGAAAAAACAGTAAGTTTAGATTTAGAAGAGGCTTTGATCGCTCTAAGTATTAGTGCGGCTACAAATCCGACTGCACAACTAGCTATGGAAAAATTGAAAGAACTTCATCGCTGTCAGGTCCATATGACACATATGCCTACGCCAGGTGATGAAGCTGGACTAAGAAAATTAGGGGTTAATCTTACAAGTGAGCCTAACTTTTCTACAAAAGCTCTTTTTATTACATAAATAGATTTTGAAAGAACAGAAGCTATAAGCGGTCCCACAAAAGCGTTAGGTTAATCCGGCATTAAAAAACCAGCCAGACAACGTTTATCTTCTATCTATAAGTTTTATCAATAGTCATCTCCAAGAAGAATCTTCTATATAAACAATTTTATTGATTTAGTAGAAAAGCATGTTACAATAAAATTCGGTAAATTGGCTTTGTAAAATAGAATATTATGTTTTAGGAGGAAATTATATGAAACAGCAAGATTTGTTAAAAATTATCCGAGGTAAAAAGGTGGGTTTTGTCCGGTTGTGGTTTACGGATGTGCTTGGATTTTTGAAGAGTTTCGATATTACCATAGAAGAACTAGCCGGCGCGATAAAGGAGGGCATGGGATTTGATGGCTCATCGATAGAAGGGTTTTCCCGCATTGAAGAGTCTGATATGGTCGTAAGACCCGACTTAGACACTTTTCAAATTTTACCTTGGATAAAAGAGGATAAGCCTGTAGCACGCATGTTTTGTGATGTTTTAGAGCCAGGCGGCAAGCCTTTTTCTGGAGATCCCAGAGGTGTTTTAAAAAAGAATTTGAATGAAGCCAAGAAAATGGGATTTATTTTTAATGTCGGGCCAGAACTTGAATATTTTTATTTCCGCAATAAAGGGGGTACGGAAATTCTTGATCGAGGCGGATATTTTGATCTTACGCCTATGGATATCGGTCAGGATTTAAGACGTCAAACCGTTATTATGCTTGAAAAGATGGGGATAGAAGTTGAGTATTGGCATCATGAGGTAGCAAGTTCTCAGCATGAAATAGACCTGCGTTATAAAGCGGCACTTAAGATGGCTGATAACGTAATGACTTATCGTATGGTTGTAAAAGAAGTAGCTATGCAAAATAATCTTATGCTAAATTTAAGCCTAAACCAGTGTTTGGCATAAACGGCAGCGGAATGCATGTGCACATGTCATTATTTAGAGCTAATAAAAATGCCTTTTTTGATCCAAAAGATAAATATCATCTTTCAAAGACAGCTAAATATTTCATAGCAGGGCTACTTAAGCATGCAAGAGAAATTTGTTCTGTGACTTGCCAATGGGTGAATTCTTATAAAAGATTGGTGCCGGGATACGAGGCGCCGGTATATGTTTCCTGGGCGCAAAAGAATAGATCTGCACTAGTGAGAGTTCCTGTTTATAAGCCCGGCAAAGAAAAAGCAACCAGAATCGAAATGCGTAATCCCGATCCTGCATGCAATCCGTATTTAGCTTTTTCTGTAATGTTGGCTGCTGGTCTCGAAGGCATAAAGAAAAAATATCCTTTACCTAAAGAAGTAACTAATAACATATATGCGATGAGCGATGAAGAAAGAAATAAGGCGGGGATAGAGTCTTTGCCGGATGATTTATTTGAAGCGATAAAAATAACAGAAAATAGCAGTATAGTAAGAAAAGCTCTTGGGGATAAGGTCTTTGAATTTTTTATTCGTAATAAAAAAGATGAATGGAATGAATATAGAAAACAAATTACAAAGTTTGAATTGGATAAATATTTAGCTATATTGTAATCAGGGGCAATTTTTTACAAGCATATGTATAGAAAGTATTCTTATAAGACGCATGTTGATGCGCTAAGTAAAATTAGCAAGGCAATAACCAGCGATCTTTACTTGGAAGATGTTTTAAAACTTATTGTGACTCTGACCGCAAATGTAATGAAGGCAAAAATTTGTTCGTTGTGGCTTTTAGATGATAAAACTCAAGAATTAAAAATAAAAGCAACGCAGGCAATGAGCAGTGAGTACTTGAAAGAGAGAACATTAAAAGTGGGGGAAGGCATCGTGGGATTAATTGCTGAAAATAAAAAACCTATTGTTATTATTGATGTTTTAAAAGATGCGCGGTATAAGGAAAAGAAATTAGCTAGAAAAGAAAACCTAGTTTCAATGCTTAGTGTTCCGATGATGGTTAAAAATAAAGTAATTGGAGTAATTAATTGTTATACAACAATCAGATATAAATTTACTAAGAGCGATATTGAACTTGTCACTGCTGTAGCGAATCAAGCGGCAGTTTCAATCATAAACACTGAACTTTTAGTTGAAACGAAAGTTATACAAGAAGAACTTGAAGCGCGAAAGAAAATAGAAAAAGCAAAAGGAATATTGATGAAGGAGCGTAATTTTTCCGAGCAGGAATCTTATGACTTAATCAGAAAGTCAAGTATGAGTAAACGTATTCCAATGAAAGATATTGCCGAAGCAATTATTCTCTCCTGTGAGATTACAAAAAATAAGTAGCAAGTAGATTTTTATTTTTTGTTCCCCAAAAACCCACCTTCCTCCATATATTTTATTGTTGAGTCCAAATAAAAAAATAATTTTTTAATTTTTTTTAATTTTTTTCTTGTAATCCACCAATATAATGGTGTATATTATATATAGTAATAACATTTTGAAATATTTAAAAATTGAAAACTTACAAAAAAGTTTGATCTGACATAAGGAATGATAGAAAGGGGGTGACTACCTTGGCAAAAAAGAAAGCAAAAAAGAAAGCAACTAAGAAAAAAGCAAAAAAGAAAAAGAAATAAGAGTTGCTAGATTAGTATCTCAGCATTGATTTTGATGCTAGAGAATTTTTGAGTCAGATCCCGATTTTGAATAGCAGGACAGGGATGTCACCATATTCCCAAAGGCGGGGAAGCTAAAATAAAAATTTTAATTAGAACGCAAGTATTACAAATAATTCCTCCGCCTTTGGGAGGGATCAAATTTAATCCCACCTTAATAACCTATACTCCCCTTTGCATGGTAAAATAAATTTTTTATTGTATCATAATAGAATTGCAATGCATTACTTATAAGCATGAAAATTATATTGTTTAACCTGGGTAGCTATAAAAAGTATTAACTTAATTTAAAAATATGATATAATACGTCTTGTTGAGGTCTTTTTTTATTAATATCGTTTGGAGGCTAAAATGCAAGATGGGGAGAAGACAAAAGAGCAGCTAATAAACGAGTTAGAACAAATGCGTAAACAGTTTGCTGCATTAAAAACTTCTTATCGGGATCTGGAAAATCAGCTAGAAGGTCAAACCGAGGAACTGGCTAATGTAAATGAAGCAAGGGCCATCGAATTAGTAAAGAGCAAGAAAATACAACAGGAGTTTAAAAATGGATGTGGGAAATTACAGCAGGTTTTAACAGAGACTATCTGCGCGCTTTCTTTTGCCATAGAAAAGCCATACACAGAAGGACACCAGAGTCGCGTAGCTAAATTAGCTTGTGCAATTGCCGCAAAAATAAACCTTTCCGAAGATGTAATGCTCGGAGTCAAAACGGCAGCTATCATTCATGATATCGGAAAGATAAACATACCTGCAGAAATTTTGAGCAAGCCTTCAAAGTTAACAAAAATTGAGTATAGCATGATTACTCTACATCCCCAAGCTGGATACGAAATCATAAAAAACATAAAATTCCCTTGGCCGGTTTCTAAAGCGATTCTTCAACATCATGAAAAGACGGATGGCACCGGGTATCCACAGGGATTAACAGGTGATGAGATTATTGTTGAAGCAAGAATTTTAGGTGTTGCCGATGTTGTAGAAGCGATGACTGCACCTCGTCCACATCGGCCTGCACTTGGAATAGAAAAGGCGTTAGAGGAGATTCTAGAAAAAAAAGGTATCTGTTATGATGCTTGCATAGTTGATGCTTGTGTGTGTCTTTTTAAGGAAGAAGGGTTTAAGCTTAACTAGCGATCCTAAGATTAGTTGATATAAATTGGCGTGTAGATATTACTTGATTAAGGTATTTATGTATGATTTTTTATTAGCTTTTATTTTTAAGGAGGTGAAGATATTGGATAAGGAAGCTTTAATTTTGGCAGTTGTAATTTTTTGCATAGCATTATGCTATTCAAACTCTTTTGCCATGATTACTGATGGATCTAATGTGAAAGAGATATATGAGGGAGCTACGGTTGCATGTACTGCTTGTCATATCGCGGGCAATTTTAAAGAATTAAATAGCTATGGAAAAGCGTATAACGATGCCGGCAGAAGTGTAGAAGCAGTCCAGATGATATCAGAAAATGATAGCGATAGTGATGGGGTCAATAATGCCGATGAAATTAAAAGTGGTACAAATCCCGGAGATGCTACCGATAAATAACTTATTAGATGATTTTGTTAAAAAGACAATAAAAGCTAGGATATAAATTATCCTAGCTTTTATTATTATAATTGTAAGCTATAAACTAAAAGATTATTATGTTGAACAAAAAAAATATTCGCATAATTTATGAAGATGACTATTTGATTGTAGTGGACAAACCAAGTGGTTTATTAGTTGTGCCAACTCATGCTGGCCAATATAATGATTTAACATCGTTTTTAAATCTAGAGCTTAAAAACCGTAAGTTAACAGTAAAAGCTCATCCTTGCCATCGTTTAGATAAACAGACTTCCGGTTTAGTGATTTTCGCCAAGGGAAAGAAGATGCAACAAATAGTTATGGAGCAATTTTATAAAAAACAGGTACGAAAGATTTATATTGCTTTTATCCAGGGGCATTTAAAAAAAAGGAAAGGGGTATTAAAGAGTTATATCCAAGATCCTTGGCCCTATATAAAAATGAAAGGCAAGGGTAAATATGGTATAACAAAGTTTGAAACAATTTATAATGGAGAAGCTTTTAGTATTATTAAACTTGAGCTATTAACTGGACGAACTAACCAAGTAAGGATACAGTTTAGAGACATCAGGCATCCTCTTTTGGGAGAACGCAGATTTGCTTTTGCCAGAGATTGGCCACTAAAATTCAAAAGGGTTGCCTTACATGCTTTTAAACTGCAGTTTATTCATCCCGTTACAAAACAAAGAGTTTATTTGAGATCAGAGTTACCTAAAGATATGGATACTTTTTTAGAACGAAAAGGGATATTGTTTTCTTCCATTTGTGTTAATCTATAAAATTGTCGATTACAGATGTTGAAGAATAAGGTTTGAAGCAATATTTTCTATGTGTTAAAATAAAAACAATTTTTAGAGAACATTTTTATAAACCAAAGGTTTAAACAAGATGGATTTTGTAAAATATTTAGTTTTAGCTTTTTTGCAAGGGGCAACAGAATTTATACCGGTGTCTAGCTCGGGACATCTAGTATTCTTTCAGAGAATTTTTGGTTTTGAACAACCGTTAGTCTTTTTCGATATAGTTTTACATCTAGCGACAATGTTATCGGTAATTATGTTTTTGAGAAAAGAGCTGTTATTAATAGCCCAAGAATCAATTATGGCGATAAAAAATCTTTGTACCGGGAAAAGATGGCATAAGGTTTGGCAAGAGTTTTCTTACTTTCGACTAGGACTTTTTGTGTTTATTGCTATAATTCCCGCTGTGCTGGCGGGGATTGTCTTGGCTGATTTTATTGAAAAAATGTTCAGTTCTTTAAAGGTGGTGGGTGTTAGTTTTTTAATTACTGGTACCGTTCTTTTTTGGACAAAATATGTTTCTTCTAAAAGACAAATGAAAACCTTTAATTTTCTGGATGCTTTTCTGATTGGTATTTTTCAGGCGGTAGCTCTTTTTCCTGGCATTTCACGCTCAGGGATGACTATCTCTGCAGGTATCTTTAGAGGATTAGACAAAAAAAATGCAGCTAGATTTTCTTTTATACTATCGGTACCGACTATATTTGCCGCTGCAGTATATAAGTTAACGACGCAGATAGAAGAAATTCAAATAGATATTATACTGTTAAGTTTGTTTTTTATGGTTTCTTTTTTAAGTGGCTATCTTGCTCTTACAATTTTATCTCGAATGATCTCCCAGGCAAAATTTTACTATTTTTCTTATTATTGTTGGGGCATTGGTATAATTAGCCTTGGGTTGGGGTTCTTGGGATATGTCTAAAGAAGGGGTCAGCATGGATATTGCAGATTGTCAGATATGGCATAACAATTATCCGATGGTAGTTAAACTTCACGCTATTATATGGGCCTTGTACATGTAAAATAAAGATAGTCTTATAGAAAGGAGAAAAAAATGTCTAAAAGAAGGAAAGTTCTTAGAAAAATTTCTTCCGCCAGAGTAAAAATTTTCAAAATTTCCAATCGGCGGGGATATGCAGCTATTTGTCTGGGTAATCTGACAGAAGGCACAAGCGCATATCAAGCATATCAGCGGATGACAAAAGCTTTAAAACGCAATGGGTGTGAACTCAACGCTTTGTCTTCTAATAGAGTCAAGCGATTGATTACCTCAGGAATTTAAACTGAATTTACTTATTATGGGATATGTTTTTTAGTCTTAATTTTTATGTTTAAACTGTGAATAAGTTAGATTGCAAATCCTATATTTAGTGCTTGTTAATTCTTGTATTATATGTTAGATTATATCTGTTTTTTAGAACCTACAAAATTTTATAAACCTTCCTAAACGTGTAATTTTAAAAATATTTCTAAATTAATATAAAATAGCTTTTATATATAAAAATAATTTCAAGGAGAAAAGCGTGATTAAGGAGCTTGTATTTGGTTTAGCCGGCGGCTTAGGATTATTTATTTATGGTATTCATTTAATGGGTGATGGCCTGCAAAATGCAGCGGGGGAACGTTTACGGCGTGGTTTGAATGCGCTCACTAAAAATGCTGTAATGGGCGTGCTGTTTGGCGCTTTTGTTACAGCGCTTATTCAAAGTTCTTCTGCAACGACAGTCATGGTAGTTGGTTTTGTTAACGCGGGACTAATGGTTCTTAGACAGGCAATTGTAGTTATTTTGGGAGCGCATATTGGAACTACAATTACTGGCCAAATTATTGCATTTAAATTAACAGAGTATGCATTACCTTGTGTTGCTGTTGGTACTTGTTTATATCTATTTGTTAACAAAAGATTCTGGAAATTTTTTGGTCTATTTACCCTTGGATTTGGAATTTTATTTCTCGGTTTAAACATAATGACTTTGGCAGTAAAGCCGTTAGCAAATGAACCGGTAATACGCGAAATCTTTATTATTTACAGCAAAAATCCCTTGTTGGGAGTTTTAACTGGAGCTGGATTAACAGCCGTTTTCCAAAGTTCGAGCGTAACAACGGGGATGGTTATTAGTTTGGGAACTATAGGACTAATTAACTTAGAGGTAGCAATTCCACTAGTTTTTGGCTGTAATATCGGAACATGCGTAACTGCACTTTTAGCTTCTATTGGAACAACTATCTCGGCTAAACGGGCGGCATTTGCTCATATTATAATTCAAGTTATGGGTACGATAATATTTTTCCCTCTTCTGTTTTTTTTCCATAAAATTATTTTGCTTACCTCAAACGATATTGCTCGTCAAATTGCAAATGCACACACGATTTTTAATATATCAACCACTTTAATATTTTTACCTTTTGTCGGATTATGCGCAAAGTTTGTTACGAAATTATTGCCAGGCAAAGAGACATTTATAGATACCCAGCCGAAATTCCTGGAAAAACATTTACTTCACACTCCACATGTGGCGTTGGAAGCTTCCATAAAGGAGATGGTTCGGATGACAGAACTTGCCCGGAGCATGATTGATGATGCAATGAAGGGATTTTTTAAAGGTGATGTTAAAGCATTGGAATTAATTCCTAAAAAAGAGGTAGCCTTGGATAATTTACAGGAACTAAATACCAATTATCTTATGGAGCTTATGCAGAGAGAGATATCCCCAGATGTGGCTAATAAGATACCGGCACTGCTACACAGCATTAATGATGTTGAGAGAGTAGGAGACCATTCAGAGAACCTTTTGGAACTAACCGAAAGAAGTATTGCTTCATTTTTACCGTTTACAAAAGAAGCCAAGCAGGAGTTGCAAGAGATGTTTTCTCTGATTGACAGAATGGCTGATAGTGTTATTAACTCATTAGATTCAAATAGTATCGATGATGCCAAATTGGTGTTAAATTTGGAGACTCAGGTCAATCATTTTACGCAGCAGTTAAGGGAAAATCATATCAGTCGTTTATCACATGGTAAATGCAAGGTGATTTCTGGCATTGTATTTTTGGAAATGATTAGTAATTTTGAGAAAATCGGAGATCATTTGACTAATGTTGCTCAAGCTGTTATCGGAAAACTACAATGGGCACCAGAAAATAATGATTAAAGAGAGATATTTATAGCGAAATTATATATAATTTTAATATATAGCTAAAAATGAGATTATAAGAAAATGGCGAGTAAGAATAAGAAGAGTACAGTAAGCATGACAGCACTTTTTGTTCCGGAAATTAAATCTCTATTGTCAGAGAAGAAGTTTTCTGAACTCAAGTCGCTTTTATCTAGAATCCCCTCCATTGATATAGCAGGAAGATGGCATAATTTTTCCGATCAGGAAAAAATACTAATCTTTAAATTATCGAGTATTCGACTTACAGTTGAACTTTTTGAAGCATTAAGATTCGAAGAACAAGCTTTTTTACTTAATAATCTTGATAATGCCGAAGTTTCTCAGGTTCTAAATGAAATGGCGCCTGATGATCGCGCTAATCTATTTAAAGATTTAACTCCTAAGCTGATGAAAAAATTTTTCAAGCTAATGAAAAAGGAGGAGGTAGAAGATGTCCGAGAATTGATGACCTATGCCGAAGGCACCGCTGGCGCAATTATGACTACGGATTTTGTCGAGCTAAGAAAAGAAATGACAGCCAGAACAGCTATTTTAAAGTTACAGGATAGTCTAAGTTTCGACCATGATCTAGATATAAATTCTAATTATGTTACTGATGATGGACATAAATTGCAAGGTGTTATTGAATTGCAAGATTTGATTAAAGCCCCGCCTGATATGCTCATCAAAGATATTATGGAAGGTACGGATTTTATAAAAATAAACGAATTTGATCCAGAAGAGGAAATTGCTAAGTTATTTCAACACTATGATTTAAATATTGCTCCTGTGGTAGATGAAAGTGAAGAGCTTGTCGGGATTATAACGGTTGATGATATCGTAGATGTTATAGAAAAAGAGGTTACAGAAGACTTTGAAAAGATTGCTGCAGTATTGCCGGTGGAAAAGCCTTATATGGAGGCTAATTTCTTTAACCTTGTATGGAAAAGAAGTTTTTGGCTAATCGTACTTGTGCTAGTTGAATCAATGTCGGCTTTTGTATTGAAGATGAATAATCAAACCATCCAGAATATGCTGGCGTTAACATTTTTTGTTCCGATATTAATAGCCATGGGTGGTAATGCTGGAACGCAGTCGGCGACAATAATTATAAGGAGTTTAGCTGTGGGTGATATTGGAGTAAAGGATTTCTTGAAAGTTGTTTCCCGCGAGTCGCTTTTAGGAGTATGCATGGGGGTGACAGTGGCAGTAGTGGGATCAATAATAGTAGCGATATTAGAGAAAAATTGGCATTTAAGTTTAGTAGTAGGCATTTCAATGGGAATAACGATATTTTTAGCGGCAGCTGTGGGTGCGAGCTTACCGATAATTTTTCGCCGGCTTAAATGGGATCCTGCTCTTATGAGCGGCCCTTTAATTGCAACCATTGTAGATATCGTAGGGTTGGTTATATATTTCAAAGTTGCTTTATTAATCTTGCCCGCGTTGCAATGATCCCAATTTTTCTGTCTTTAAAATGAATAAATTTTGCTGGTTTATAGCTGATTAGATAATCATATGATGAGATTATATGGAAAAAATCAAATAATTGAGCGCATTAAGATACATCCGCAAAGTATAAAGAAAATATATCTAAACAAGAATCATAGCGTTGAGTTTATAAGCAAACTAACTGAAAATAAAAAGATTCCATGTATTTTTTTAGATAATAAAGAGTTTTCCGGATTAGCGCTGCATGATCACACCCAGGATGTAATGGCAGATGTAGATGAATTCTTATATACAGATTTTGATTACCTTTTATCTTTGCCTGAAGAACGAAAATATACCTTGGTTGCCTTAAGTAACATTACTGATCCTCAGAATATGGGATCTATCCTAAGGACTTTAGCATGTTTTGGCGGTTTTGCTTTACTTATCCCGCGACATCGAACAGCCTCAGTTAACGAAACAGTGTTGAAAGTAGCTTGTGGAGGTGAAAATTATGTGCCGGTGGTCCAGGTGACGAATCTTATACCGGCGTTGGAAAAAGCCAAAAAGTTAGATTATTGGATAGCCGGGACTGTTGTTGAAGGAGGAAGGGATCTTACTAAGTTTAAGTTTACTTTCCCTTTATGTATTGTAATTGGTTCAGAAGATAAAGGTATTCGCAAAGGATTACTTGCCCATCTTGATTTCAAAGTTACATTACCAATGCCTGGGGCTAGTCTTTCGCTAAACACAGCTGTAGCTTGTGCTATTTTTTGTTATGAAACGTTACGTCAAAAAAGAGTAACTTCTTAAAAAGGTCGATTATATCTGCGGCTAAGATGTATTTAAAATTTTATAACCTATTTAAAAACCAGCTAGTTAGGAAGTTTGTATTTATATGGTTAATTTTTTATCAGGTAGTGTTTTTTAGTAATATTGCATATTGTAATGAAAAAGAGAATGCAGTCCCAGCGCATACCTATACTTCTTCGTCTTGGAATGCAGCGATAAATCAGTCGACTCCGAAAAAAGATGATTATCCGGATAAAAGAAAGATAAATGCCGAGACAATTCGACGTACTTTAAATGAATATTATATTCCGCAGGTCTCAGAATTGCTAAGCAAAGGGGTAGATTATTACGAGTGGCTCGATACATTAGATGACCCTTATTTAAATAGATATAAGTTAGATCTGAAAGTTGATCCTGATGCTGATCGTTTGAGGTTGTTTTGGAAGCAAAATTTTTGAAACAACCGTCTAAACAGAGTTTTTAGGGGGAGGGGGAGCTTGTTTTAAGGATTTGACCTATTTCTTGACGTAACTTTTTAATAGTGATATACTTTATCTAAATTTTATATGTTTTTAGGGAGGATTAAGCCATGAAGAAAATTATAGTTTTTGTTATAATTTGCTTGATTTTTGTTCTGTGTACTCAGGATACAAAGATATTGTATGCACAACAGAGTACCATGAACGATGCGCAGTCATTTATCAGCTCTACTTCACCCCAAAAAAGAACGCAAGGGGTGCTTGGAGAAGTAGACTATGTAGAATTTAAATCTAAAGGCAAATCAAAGATTGTGGTTAAAGATCGAAACGGGGATCCGGTAGAGATATCGCTTAAGAATTTAAAAGACGGGGCTACTGTTTTAGTTACGCATCGCAAAGAAAAGGACAAAGAGGGCAAAGAAGAAAATGTGCTTATCTCTCTAAGTATTATCAAAAATGCCCCCAAAAAAAATGATTCAAAGGGCAAGAGATAAATTTAGGGGGGGTAAGTTAGATAACGGATTGAGAAAGAAAAGTGTAGAGAAAAAAAGTTTTAACTCTCTACACTTTTAATATTAGAAGCAGGAATAAAACGTAGAGGTTTTATTCATAACTAATTGATAACATTTAAGATAGATTAAGATTTAGAACGGGGCGTGGCTCAGCTTGGCTTAGAGCGCTTGGTTTGGGACCAAGAAGTCGGTGGTTCGAATCCACCCGCCCCGATTTGAAAAAAAATCCTAATGTTTCATAGAAGGTTTTGGTAATTGCGTCCCTGTAGCTCAGTTGGATAGAGCAACTGCCTTCTAAGCAGTGGGTCGGGTGTTCGAATCGCCCCAGGGACGCCATTAAAGAGCCTTAGAGTTAGTTAGAAGGGTTATAGAAGAAAAAAATATTTATGAGTTGCAAGTTAGGTAATAAGTTATATAATAAATATAAGTTCACTATTTATGGTGGATGTAGCTCAGTTGGATAGAGCGCAGGATTGTGGTTCCTGATGCCGGGGGTTCAAATCCCCTCATCCACCCCAGTAATTTAATCCACTGGGGATTTGAGAAGAATGGGCTTCGACGCATAAAGTAGTTTGATAAAACTGAGAATAGCGTTTAAATAGAAACAAGGTAAAATACCGTATTTTTAAAAACGAGAATTTTTGTGCCTAATAAATTAAAACCTCTTATAATTGGTGATCTAGAGATAAAAATTCCTATTATTCAGGGTGGTATGGGAGTTATGGTCTCCAAGGCGCCTTTGGCCAGTGCTGTAGCCAATTGCGGGGCAGCAGGAACTATTGCCAGCGTGGGGCTTGGTTATGGAACAACAGATAACGAAACCGACTTTGTTAAGGCTTCACATGAAGGTCTTCAAAAAGAAATACGTCATGCCAAGGAATTAACCAGTGGAGTTGTTGGAGTAAATATTCTGGTAGCTATAAGTAATTATGAAGATCTAGCACGGACAGCTATTGTTGAACAAGCTGATTTTATCGTTTCCGGAGCAGGCTTACCTTTAAAATTACCCGAGTTTACCAAGGGCACAGCTATAAAAATAATACCGATTGTTTCTTCAGGCCGCGCTGCTGATATTGTACTAAAGACATGGAAAAAGCGGTATGATCGTTTGCCTGACGCTATTGTTGTCGAGGGGCCTTTAGCGGGTGGACATTTAGGATTTAAATTTGATGATTTAAGGTCTTCACACTTTGATATGCTTGAAGATTTGGTTATGGATGTTATAAAAATGGCAAAAGAATACGAAAACAGGTTTAATAAAAAGATTCCTGTTATTGCCGCCGGAGGTATATTTGACGGAAAAGATATCGCCAAATTTGTTAAACTAGGTGTAAGCGGCGTGCAAATGGCAACACGATTTGTGGCCACATTTGAGTGTGATGTGTCAGATAAGTTTAAGCAGCTATATCTTAATGCGGGTAAGGATGATGTTGTTATTATAAAAAGTCCTGTAGGTATGCCAGGCAGAGCAATAAAGACAAAACTTATCGAACGTATCTCCGATGGGGCCAGAGAACCGATACAGTGCAATTATCGGTGTCTTAGAAGTTGTGACCCCAGGACGGTACCTTATTGCATTGCTAGAGCATTATTTAATGCGGTTAGCGGCGATTTTGATAATGCGGTTGTATTTGCGGGAAGCAATGTGATTCGTGTAAATAAAATTGTTCACGTGAAAGAACTTATCGATGAGCTTATTAATGAAGCGGGAGAAGAGCTGGATAAATAAAAGAGCTAAGATATTTAATTAAAATCACCTGACTTGTCTAAAAAAAATCATAAATGGCAAGTCTTTTTTTTCAAACATGCTAAAAAATAAAATTTTACTTACTTTAATTAGTTTAATTCTATTAATTGTTAGTTCAATGGTGTATTTTCTATTTTTCACAACAAAAGGTTCAGGTTTTATCACAAAATTTGCGCTTTCTAATTATGTGAGTTCTAAAAACATAACTGTAAAGGAAATAGAAGGAAAGTTTTCAGAGCAATTGTCGTACCATAACATAGAAATTAAAGATTTAAAAGGTCTCCCCCAAGGCAGCATATTAAAGATTCAAAAATTGGACGTTTTTTTTAGCGATATTACGCTCGAAGGTCTTAATATTAAAATTTATAATGGCAGATTTAAGATGCCGGGGTCGGATACTATACTTTTTTACGGAACTTACACACAGGGATCTTTGGCGCTTACTGCATACTCAAATCATGTGAATATAAGTGAAATTCTTGATTTGTTTACAGAAAGCCGGGCTTTATCTAATATATCTGGACAAATATATGACCTAGATGTTCAAGCTCAGGGAACTTTTTTGCAGCCACAATTAGAGGGAACTTTTTATATAAAGAAACTTTCGCGGTCCGGTTTTACGATGATTGATTCGCCGGGAAAATTTTCACTACGCCTTACTGATATCAAGGATAAGCTTAAGTTAAATGGGGAAGTGGTCTTTAAGTCAGCAAAAGTATTTGGCAAAAAGACGGCTGTTATTGAATTAAATTCAAGCAAGATTTTGTTTTCTGGGGACCCTAAGAATCCCTTCTTTGATATGCGTGGACATTCAGATGTCGATGATGTAAAGATTGATATATCTTTAAAAGGACAAATTCATAAACCAGACTTAAAATTAATTTCACAACCGCAGGCTCCAGAGCAAAAACTTATTATCATGTTGGCTACCGGTAAAAGCTGGCAAGCAGCCGATGCCTCTTTAGACCAAAATAAATTATCACCGGAATTAGCCGGAGATTTTGTAGATTATTTTATTTTTGGTGGCTCTAGGAAAAGATTAGCCAAAAAACTGGGGCTAAGTGATGTTTCCTTGCAATTCGATGACAAAATAATGGGTGTTGGCTTAAAGAAGGAAGTATTTGAGAAAGCTAGTTTAACTTATGAAATTGAACAATCCAAGGAGCAAACGGATAATCTCGACATAACGCAAAAAATTGGAGGCAGTTATAAGATTACTGACCATATCTCTGTAGAAGGCGAAAAAGAACTAAGGCCGGATACCCAACTTAAAGCGCAAGAAGATGAAAAAACCGATGACAAAATATTGTTAAAATACAAACGTAAGTTTTAAGTTAGAAAACATAATTTTGTTGCCAAAGATACATTTTTTACAACAAAGGTTTACTTAAAAATTAGTAAGTGGTATACTTTAGATGTTAAAAGGTATTAAATTAAAAGATACAGCGTGAAGATAGCTGCCAATTTTTATATAGACATCCTCTTGCAATTTTACAATTTTATGGTATACTTCATTGTATTTTTGTGGAACAAAATAATAGGATTTTTATATAAATCGTAGCAAGGGAAAGAGGGTAAAACTATGTTTGATGAGAGAAGAAAGTATATGCGCTTTGATGCGTTAGTCGACGGAGAATTTCATGTAAAAGACAGCCATGTTAACGGCATATTTACGACAAATAATTTCAGCCGGGGTGGTTTTAACGCACTTTTAAATCGACAAATTGGGATTAATACAACCGTAGAATTTGAGATGAGATTCCCGGAAAGTATTATGATTTTCTTCGCGACGGGGAAGGTTGTTTGGGTCAAGGATAATATCGATCTGACGACAGGATTTAATGCTGGGATAGAATTTAAAGATATCGATCCTATCGAAAGACAGAGAGTAGTTGACTATTGCTATGAAAATTGGAATAAAACAAACTCTGTATCTAAAAAAACAGAAGTCAATTTTTAATTATAACATTTTATTATTCGATGTAATAAACTGAATTTTTTGAATTTGTAATATTTGCATTTTTTCTTATCAAGCTTGTTTCCTCCGAAAAACATCTTTTTTTATCAAAAAATCTACTATAAGCTACTTATAATTATCCGAATCTTTTCTTTTGCATAAAGAATAATGTCCGGCTCGACCTTTCTAAGAGTTTTTGATATAATTATTATAGATAAGGTTCTTTAGTTATATGTTTTTAGTCCGACTAAACAAGCTTTTGTTCTGCATAAATAGAGGAAGGTCAATCAATGGATATAGCTTTAGACAAGACAATAAAGCAAAGGCGGTCAATTCGTCGTTATACAAAACAAATGCCGTCTGAAAATGCAATTTATAAGATAATCAAAGCTGCAATATGGGCACCATCTGGACTTAATAACCAGCCTTGGAAGTTTAAAATTATTAGCGGTAACCAAAAAAACAAGTTATCTAAATTTACAAAATACGCGCATGTGATTGAAGCCGCGCCGGTTGCTATATGTGTTTTTCTCGATAGTAGCCTAACCTATAATAGAGATAAGGACATTATGTCAGTGGGGGCTTGTATTCAGAATATGCTTCTTAAAGCCCATGCAATGGGCTATGGCACTTGTTGGTTAGGCGAGATATTAAATAAAAGAAAGAATGTTGAAAGCTATCTTAAAATTCCTTCCGACTGTGAACTTATGGCGGTGGTAACGCTGGGGTATCCGGATGAAAAAAACAAAAAAGGATCTCGAAATAACCTAAAGAGCTTTATTCTAGATTAATAAAACTTGGTAGTATTAAATTAAAAACAGTTATGGAGTTAACTCAACATAAGTAAAAAAATCAAATATGTGCAGAAAAATTATTGGGTTTGGGCTTATTATTGTTTTATTTTTTTATACTAATTTAAGTTATGCCCAGTCGAAAATCCGGGAACAAGACATTCCTTTAAAAATATCTTTAGAATTAAAGCAGCAGCTTGAAAGATTATGTCTGCCGCAAGCAGATGAACGCGGGAAAGCTGTCTACAATTTAGGGCTGATGCGAAAAGAAGCTAATGCTGCGATTCCGCTGCTCATAAAATCCCTATCAGATACAGCCGCCCTGAACTGGAAATCAACTTTAAATGGGATTATTCCCAAAGCGAGTTCAGTTGGTATCGAAGCTGGCGAGGCACTGGTTAGAATTGGCCTTGATGCCGTAATGCCGTTAATTATGGCTTTAAAAGATTATAATGTGGTTGTTCGTAGAATTACGGTGGGGGCCTTGGGCAAGATAAAAGATCCTCATGCGGTCGAGGCATTGATTATGGCCCTTTATGATATAGATTCTGTGGTTCGTAACAATGCAACTTTAGCTTTAGGGCAGATAAAAGATTTACATACTATCCAATTGCTAATTAGCATATTAGACGAAAACAATGTATTAGTGAGGAGATCTGTAGCCACGGCTTTGGGGGAATGCCGAAGTTTTCTTAGCATAAATGCCTTAGTTTTGAAATTAAAAACCGATAAAGATGCTGTTGTTCGGTCTTTAGCAGCAGAAGCTTTGGGCAAGATTCGCGATGTATCTGCTGGAGAGGGATTGATCGTTGCTTTAAAGGATGAAGAACCAGCGGTACGCGTACAAGCAGTTTGGGCTTTAGGCGAATTACGTGATAACCGAGCCTTAGAGCCATTGCTATATGTTTTGGATGATAAAAATCCAGATGTATGTATTCAGACGATTAAAACATTAGGTAAAATCGCCGATGAGCGTGCCTTAGAATTTTTAATTCCACTTTTAAATGATAGCAACGATTCTGTTCGCAAACAGGCAGGTTTGGCTCTTGAGAACATAAAGCATCCTCGTACCGTAAACTCCTTATTAGAAGTACTTAAAGATAAGGATTTATTATTGCGCCGGGAAGCGGCATTAATACTAGGAAATATCAAAAGTGCTCGTACAGTTAAAGCTTTAATTTTGGCGTTAAAAGATAAAGATAGTGTTGTCAGAAGCTATGCGGCTAGAGCTCTGGGCAAGATAAAAAGGAAAGAAGCAATACAACCTTTAATTGTTGCTTTAGGTGATGAGGCTGAAATGGTTAGAGATTATGCTGTTTGGTCTTTATCCAAGATGAAATTCACAGATAGTATAATGCAGCTAATCGCGGCTTTAAAAAATCCTGATCCTACAGTTCGTAAGTTATCAGCAATGACCTTGGGAGAGATTGGTAGTGAGAAGGCGCAAGATGCTTTGATTGAGGCTTTAAACGATGATATCTGGAGTGTTCGTTATCATGTCGCTTGGGCCCTGGGGAAGATAAAAAGTACAGCAGCTGTAGAAACCCTAATGGTTGCCTTAAAAGACAAAGATCCTGTTGTTAGAAATTACGTTGTTTGGGCCTTGGGTAATATTGGGGGTGACCAAGCCTTGAATTCGCTTATAAATGTTTTAAATGATGAATATTGGTCGGTGCGATACCAAGCTGTGAAGGCATTAGGTAAAATTAAAGATTCTCGTGCCGTAGAACCGCTTGTTAAGATGTTAAAAGACAAGCATTGGACTGTTCGTTATAATGTGGCAAAGGCCTTGGGGAATATTAAAGATACGAGGGCGGTGCCTGAAATGATAAAGGCAATTAAGGACGAGCATGCTTCTGTCCGCTATGAAATAGCCTGGGCCTTAGGCCAGATTAAGGATCAACGTGCGGTTGAGCCATTAGTTAGCGCTTTAAATGACAACGATTGGAATGTCCGCTATCACGTTGCAAAGGCCTTGGGTGAGATTAAAGACAAAAAGGCAGTGCCTGGATTGATAAATGGAATTAAGGATAAGAATTCCTCCGTGCGCTATGAAGTAGTTTGGGCCTTAGGCCAAATTAATGATCAACAGGCGGTTAACCCGTTAATTGCGGCTTTAAATGATAATCATTGGACCGTACGTTATCATGCGGCAACGGCATTAGGAAATTTAAAAAGTGACCAGGCAGTCAAACCGTTAATTACGGTTTTGAACGACATAGATCCGGCAGTACGAGAAAATGCTGCTACTGCACTATCTCAAATAGGTACGGAGCAGGTAGTAATCCTCCTGTCGGATGTTTTAAGAAATGAGAGAGATCCTAGCGTAAAAGAGCACGCAGCGAACATCTTAAAGAAAATTAGGGGAGGGGCAGCGCAAAGGCCTCTTAATATTCCCGGCATGGATGAATATGCAGGGGGTGATTCTAAGATCACAAATAAAATTTTTCAGGATGAAGAAGAATTACTTTCTTTCGAAACCCTGATCGCTAATCTGAAGGATAGAAATCCTTCTGTTCGCAGAAATGCTGCACAGTCTTTAGCAGAGACAAGAGATGTACGTGCTGTTGAATATCTCATTATCGCTCTTAGCGATGTTGATTTTTCCGTTCGCTATCAAGCTGCATTAGCTCTAGGAGAAATAAAAGATCCTCGTTCAACAGAAGCTCTAATGAAGGCATTAAAAGATAAAGATACATCAGTTCGCTATCAGGCAGCAATGGCCTTGTCGGAGATTCAGGATCCCCGCGCTGTAAGATCTTTAATTTCCGTACTAGAAGATGAACATTGGTCTGTACGCTATCAGGCAACAATAGCATTGGGGGAAATAAGAGATATGTGTGCTGTCGAAGCGCTTATCGGGAGATTGGATGATGAGGAAATTTCAGTACGAGATAATGCTGTCTGGGCACTGGAAAATATAACCGGAGAAAATTTCCGTTACGATAACATAAAGTGGCAGAAATGGTTACAGCAAAATAAAATTGACGACTCAACTTCTAATTAGAAAAACCTCCTTCTTTTAAAACCCAGTTATAACTTTTTCTTTGAACCAGATCGGCTTTTAGGCTAAATCGCAGGGTTTATTTAACCCGTTTAATACTTAAGAGATGAGCTATTTAGGGTTTGTTTATGGAGCATTTTATTGTATAATATTAATTTAAGAAATATATATTATTAAGGAGGAAAATTGCATGGATTCTTACGCCTTTGATGCCGTCATCTTTGACATGGATGGAATTTTGACTAAAACCGCAATTGTTCACGCCGAGGCTTGGAAATTAGTATTTGATGAATATTTACAGCTTAGGCAAAAACGCAGCAATGAACCTTTCCGGGAATTCGAGCTTCCGAATGACTATCTAACTTATGTTGATGGTAAGCCAAGGGCCAAAGGTATCAGCAGTTTTCTAGAATCAAGAGGCATACATCTTCCGCTTGGCTTGCCTGAAGACCCGCTCGAAGCCGAAACAATTTACGCTATTGGGAATAAAAAAAATAATAAGTTCAGACAAGTCTTAGAAACAGAAGGAGTTCAGGTTTATAGTTCTACTATCGAATTAATAGAAGAGCTAAAAAAATTAGGATTTAAGGTGGGAGTTGTATCTTCTTCTAAAAACTGCCAGTATATTTTAGAATCGGCAAAAATATTAGATCTTTTTCAGACACGGGTTGATGGAGTAGTCGCGCAAGAGATGGGTTTAGAAGGAAAGCCCGAAGGCGATATTTTTGTCGAAGCTGCTTTAAAGCTAGGGACTACGCCGGATCGAAGTGTCGTGGTTGAAGATGCGATATCCGGTGTGCAAGCCGGTCGGAACGGTGGTTTTGGACTAGTAATTGGAGTCGCGCGAAGCAATAATGAATTAGAACTTCAACGAAACGGCGCAGATGTTGTTGTAAAAGATTTAGCGGATTTAGATATAAAATGGATACAGAAATGGTTTTGCCGCAAACCCATCCCCTTATTTGAAGCTTGGGAAAATAGAAAAAAGATTGAAGAGTTTTATGCTCAATTTCAAGCGGATAACCCTAAAGTAATCATCAATTATAATTATTTACGTGATCTTAAATCAATTTTTTCCAGCCAAAATAATATTGTATTTTTTCTTGATTATGATGGTACGCTAACGCCGATCGTTGACCGTCCGGAATTAGCAGTAATATCTGATGCGATGAAGAATGTAGTCAGGAAAATTGCAGATAAATTTACAACCGCTATTGTTAGCGGAAGGATGCGAGAAGATGTAGAGAATTTGGTCGGGATCAAGGGGCTATTTTATGCCGGAAGTCACGGGTTTGATATTCTTGGTCGTGGTATTTCCATGGTACAATCAAAGGCTAAAGAAACTATGCCTATAGTTAATAAAGTTATCAATCAGCTTAAGAATGAAATCGGTGCTATAGAGGGTGTAATTATCGAAGAGAAGAAGTTTAGCGTTGCTGTCCATTATCGTCTAGTTAAAGAGCAATATTTATCCAAAATAAGCGAGGCAGTACAGAGAATTGTAGGTGAAAATAGTGTGTTGCGGATGATGAGCGGTAAAAAGGTATATGAGATTTTGCCGGCTATTGATTGGAATAAGGGCAAGGCAGTTAGATGGATAATGCAGGCCCTAGGATTGACCTGGGAAGATTCATCTGTTATTTATATCGGAGATGATACTACAGATGAGGATGCCTTTCGGGCTGTACGCAGCAGAGGAGTGGGGATTTTAGTATCTTCTGTTCCAAGAGAATCTAGTGCTGATTTTCAGTTATCGTCACCGGATGAGACAAGAAAATTGTTTGAGATGTTAGTCGCTTCTTCTTAACAGCGGGATGTAAATGGAAAAAAATCTTTTATGGAAGATTGTATATAATCGTTTTGAACCGGACGAAGAGGGTTTACGTGAAGCCTTATGCACTCTGGGCAATGGCTATTTTGGCACCCGGGGAGCAGCAACCGAAACCCTGCCTACGGAGATGCATTATCCAGGAACATATATTGCCGGTCTTTATAATCGATTAGCGACTCATATTGCCGGTCGTACTATATATAACGAAGATCTTGTAAATTGTCCGAATTGGACATATTTGACGTTTAAGATCAGAGATGGAGAATGGTTTTGCCCTTCCACAGCTAAAATACTTTATTATCGTCAAGAACTTGATATGCGCAATGGTCTGCTTTTAAGGAAGATAAGATTTCAGACCCGCAAAGGGCAGAGAACTAAAATTATAGAGAAGAGGATTGTGCACATGGCCAACCCGCATCTAGCGGCCATCAATTATAGTATTATTCCTGAGAATTACAGCGATTATATCACGGTAAGAACAATGCTTGATGGGGCTGTTATGAATATGAATGTCGAAAGGTATCGTCAACTTAATTCCCATCACTGGCGTGCACATGATCGGGGTAAATTCACCAGAAATGGGATATATCTGGCTGTAAAGAGCAGCCAGTCGAAGATTCAGGTTTGCGAAGCAGCAAAACTACGGATTTTTGTTGCGGATAAAGAAAAAACTCCTGCCATAGAAATTATTAAACATGGGAAAAAGGTTATTGGTCAGGAGTTTAGAATGTTTATACATAAAGGAAGCCGATACCAAATCGAAAAAACGGTTGCTATCTATACCTCTAAGGACAAAGGTATAAAAAATCCAAAAATAGAGGCGATTAATTCTGTGAATAAGGTAAAGAGATTTAATAGTTTACTTTATTCTCATCAGCAAAGGTGGCAAGAATTATGGGATAAGTTTGACGTGCAGATAGAGGGGGATGCTTTTTCCCAGCAGGTATTGAGGCTGCATATTTTCCATCTTCTTCAGACGGCATCTGTGCATAATATAAAAATTGATGCCGGTTTTCCTGCCAGAGGTTTGCATGGAGAGGCATATCGCGGCCATGTTTTCTGGGATGAAATTTTTGTGTTTCCTATTTTTAATCTACATACGCCGGAAGTATCAAAGGCATTATTGATGTATAGGTATAAACGTCTTTCCAAAGCAAGAATTTATGCAAAGGAAAATGGATATCGGGGTGCAATGTTTCCCTGGCAAAGCGGATCTTCCGGCAAAGAGGAAACGCAAATAGTGCATCTTAACCCCCGTTCTGGAAAGTGGGGGCCTGATCACAGCCGCTTGCAAAGACACATTTCTTTTTCCATAGCTTATAATATATGGAATTACTGGCAGGCAACCAGTGATTTGGATTTTCTTGAACACTGTGGTGCGGAGCTTTTTTTATCTATAGCGCAGTTCTGTGCCAGCCTTGCACATTACAGTTCTAAGGACGGACGTTTTCATATTCAAAAAGTTATGGGCCCTGATGAATTCCACGAGAAATTGCCTTATACCTCAGAAGCCGGCCTTGAAGATAATGCCTATACCAATCTGATGGTTGTTTGGACACTATTGCGAGCAGAAGAAATACTTTATCTTGTTTCGGATAAATCTCGTACAAAACTTATGAAAAAAATAAAGCTTACGGCAAGCGATTTAAAGCTGTGGCATTCGATAACTAAAAAAATGAATATAATCATCAATGAGGATAAAATCATAAGCCAGTTTAAAGGATATTTTAAATTGAAAGATCTAGACTGGATAACTTATCGGAAGAAATATAAAAGCATACACCGCATGGATAGAATCTTAAAAGCAGAGGGAAAGTCCCCGGACGCTTATAAAGTAGCTAAACAGGCAGATGTTCTTATGATTTTTTATTTATTGAGATTACAGGAAATACAGGATATTTTTCGTGGACTTGGGTATTCTTGTGATAGAAAATTACTAAGAAAAAATTATAATTATTATATAAAACGCACATCACATGGCTCCACTTTAAGTAAGGTTGTACATTGTTTTATATCGCAGCTTTTAGGAAAAGAAGAAGAATTTTTAGGGTGGTTTCGGGAGGTTTTAAAATCCGATATCTATGATACCCAAGGCGGGACAACGCCTGAAGGTATACATGCCGGTGTGATGGGGGGATCCGTTGATATCGTTATCCGAGGTTTTGCCGGGGTAGAATTGATAGATAATCATATAAAAATTAATCCCTTTTTACCTAAAAAATGGCGGCGGTTGAAATTTAGACTTTATTACAGAAAAAGATGGATCGTTTTTGATATAAGAAAAACAGCGATTAAAGTTCATATTATGAAAAATAAGTTAGCATTGCCCATGATACCAGTTGAAATAAATTCAAAACTTCATTACCTTCTTTCCGGCAAGACAGTTACATTTACCTTAAATAATTAGCAGGGTGTGTTAATTCTCGGTAAAGGTAAATAAAATGGTGTTGTAAAAATAATTTGTTTTCTAAAAATAAGGATATTTTAGCGAAGATTGGACTAATTGTATAGGTTTTGATAAATATGAACTTATACTCGGGGCTTCTTTCTCAATTTAAAATTTAATGGGAATAAAAGAAATCAAGGTAATAATAGGGTTATGTTTGAATTATATCAAAAGCTCATTTTTCTAAGAAAAATACACCAGCCTTAACTATCTGGACAAAAATTAAATGGAAATATCAATTAGTGATGAAAAAGGAACTCTTTTTATTAGAAGATGGTATAATAAGAGCGAGGTTTTTTGTATTTCTAATTTTAATAAAGAAGATGTCGCATTTTGTGTAGATAACAACCTAAGCAGATTATTGATTCAGCGGATGAGCAATGGCTGAGTTGTGGTTCATTGTTGGCAAAGCAGGCTGAACATAAACAGCAGCCATGAATGCGGACAGGGAATTTTGCTTTGTATAAGAAGGGGGAATAAAATTGAACCGTTATTTATGTATCCATGGGCATTTTTATCAACCACCGCGGGAGAACCCGTGGCTAGAAGAAGTTGAGCTGCAAGATTCGGCATATCCTTATCATGATTGGAATGAACGTATAACGATTGAGTGCTATGCGCCGAATACCGCTTCGCGCATTTTAGATCGTCAGAAGAAGATTATTAATATCGTTAATAATTATGAAAAAATAAGTTTTAATTTTGGTCCGACATTACTTTCCTGGATGGAAAAACATCGGCCGGATACATATAAAAAGATTATCGAAGCGGATAAAATAAGCCAAACACAATTTTCTGGGCATGGGGCAGCAATCGCTCAAGTATATAACCACATGATTATGCCCCTGGCTAATAAAAATGATAAACGTACACAGATAATATGGGGGATTAAAGATTTTGCGCATCGTTTCAAAAGACAACCCGAAGGGATGTGGCTTGCCGAAACAGCCGTGGATATTGAAACGCTCGAAATGCTCTCAGAATTTGGTATAAAATTTACTATACTATCGCCTTATCAGGCGCAAAGAGTGAGGAAAATTGGACAAAAAGAATGGATGGATGTTTCGGGAGGTAAAATAAATCCGAAAGCTCCATATCAATGTCATCTTCCTTCTGGCAAGGCAATCTGCATATTTTTTTATGACGGACCTATTGCACAAGATGTTGCTTTTGGAGGACTTCTGGATAACGGAGAAAATTTTGCCCACCGATTATTAGGGGCCTTTCCTGATGATCAAAGCCAGCCGCAGCTTATCCATATAGCTACTGATGGAGAGACATATGGGCACCACCATAATTACGGTGAAATGGCGCTGTCTTATGGCTATTATCACATTGAAAGTAATAATCTAGCTGAAATTACAATATATGGAGAATATTTAGAAAAATTTCCTCCAACGCATGAAGTCGGGATTATTGAAAATTCATCATGGAGTTGTTTTCACGGGATAGAACGTTGGAGAAAAAATTGCGGATGTAATATTGGTACAAGCCGGGCCTGGAATCAATCCTGGCGCAAACCCTTAAGGGAAGCAATGGATTGGTTGCGCGATCAACTGATTCAGATATATGAAGAGCAAATGTCTGCACATATTAGCGACCCTTGGCAGGTACGAGATGATTATATTAATATCGTGCTTGACCGAAAAACTGAAACTGTGGATGCCTTTATTTCCCATAATGTCAAAAGGGAGTTATCAGCTTCGGACAAAACAAAAGTCCTTAAGTTGCTTGAGATGCAGCGTTATGCCATGCTCATGTATACAAGCTGTGGTTGGTTTTTTGATGATATCTCCAATATTGAAACAATTCAGGTGATACATTATGCTGGACGTGCGATACAGCTAGCTAACCAGCTAAGCAGCAAGGATTTGGAGCCGGAGTTTTCAAAAATTTTAAAAAAAGCACAAAGCAATTTGCCCGAGTTTAAAAACGGGGCAGAATTATATAAAAAATTTGTCAAACCAACCATGCTTGATTTCTATCGTGTCGGAGCGCATTATGCAATCTCCTCTCTTTTTACAGAATACCAAAAAAATGCGAAACTTTATTGTTATGAAGCTGAGAATAAGGGTTATCAGCGTCAAACAGCGGGCAAGCAGCAAATTGCTCTGGGGACAGTAAAGATAAAATCTGATATTACACTGTCGGAAGATACAATAAGTTTTGCGATTTTACATCTGGGAGACCATATTTTGTTTGGGGGGTTATGTGCTGCAATGCAAGATGAGTTGTTTGCCAAGATGCAGCAGCAAGTAAAGGAGGCCTTCCAGAAGAGCGACATTCCAGGAATAATTTCTCTGTTTGACCGTTATTTTGGCAATCACGATTATACGCTATGGCATCTTTTTCGAGATGAACAAAGAAAAGTTTTAAATAAAATACTCAATTCTAATTTAAAAGAGATAGAGGTATCGTTTAGGAAAATAAACGAAAATCATTACCCGATTATGTTGGCATTGAAAGAGATAGGAATGCCTCTGCCTAAAGTCTTCAGCAATACATTTGAATTTATTCTTGATCTGGACATCAGGAATATTTTAGAAACCGAACCATTGGATAGCAGGAAGCTTCAACAATTAATCAATGAAGTTAAACGCTGGTCTTTAAATATTGATAAAACGACATTAGGATTTGTCGCCAGTAAAAGAATCAATGCCCTGATACAAGCCTTTAATGCTAACCCCGAAGATATATCGCCAGTCAAGACAATAAAGAATATTTTTAGAATCCTTCAGCCCTTATCGTTACAATTGAGATTATGGGAAGCCCAGAATATATATTTTTCTCTGGGGAAAATGTTATATGAGGGCATGCAAGAAAAAGCCAAGAATATCGAAGATAAGACTTCTCGACGTTGGGTCAGAAATTTTAAAGCACTGGGAATTTGTTTATGGGTAAGGAGTTGACAATGCATGTTCCTGGCGTTACTTACTGGATTCAGTCAAATAAAAATGTTGATTTTAAGGCAATAAAAAATATAATTGTTTACCTTCCCGAAATAAGATTTTCGAATCTTTCCCCGTTGCTTATAAATAAGAGGTAGCGATGGACAAAAAAGGAAGTGGAGTACTTTTGCATATTAGCTGTTTACCTTCTGCTTTTGGTATCGGCGATATGGGGCCCGGGGCGTATAAGTTTGCTGATTTTTTAGCAAAATCCAAGCAGAGTTTCTGGCAGATTTTACCCCTTAATCCAACTAATTTAATCAATGGGAATTCTCCTTATAGTAGTGTTTCTGCCTTTGCTTTAAATACCCTATTAATAAGCCCGGCATTTATGGCAGAAGATGGATTGTTGATTGAGGAAGATATAAAAACTATCCCAAAGTTTTCTCCCTCCCGAGTCGATTATGATGCGGTTGTTAATTACAAAATAAAGTTGTTTGATAAGGCATATAAGCGTTTTAAACAAATAAACAAAAAGTCGGCTGAGTGTAAAGCTCAATATAAGGCATTCTGCACACAACATACATATTGGCTGGAAGATTTTGCTATGTTTATTGCTTTTAAAGATCATTTTAACGGTAAAATTTGGAGCGAATGGCCACAAGCTATACGCGATAGAAATAAACAGGCTATAAAAAAATTGAAAGATAACCTTAAGGAACAGATAGAAAAAGAAAAATTTCTTCAATGTGTATTTTTCAAGCAGTGGCATAGATTAAAAAATTATTGTGATAAAAAGGGGATTAGAATTATTGGAGACATTCCGATATATGTTACTTATGATAGTGTCGATGTTTGGACAAATCCGTCCATTTTTAAATTAGGCCAGGATAAGAAACCAATATATATTGCCGGTGTACCACCAGATTATTTTAGTAAAACCGGACAACTTTGGGGCAATCCTGTATTTAACTGGGATGTTTTACAAAAACAAGCATATGCCTGGTGGATGAAAAGGATCGAACATAATTTAAAACTTTTTGATGGGGTTAGGATTGATCATTTCCGGGGTTTTATCGATTATTGGCAAGTTGCCTCAGGAGAAAAGACAGCTATTAATGGCGCATGGAAAAAAGCGCCGGCAAAAGATTTTTTTACCACCCTGTTGAAACATTTTCCGGATCTTCCCATCATGGCCGAGGATCTTGGGATTATAACGGATGAGGTAAGAGAGGTTATGCATTATTTTGGATTCCCGGGGATGAAAGTGCTTTTGTTTGCCTTTTCAGAGGATCTGTCTAAACACCCCTATTTACCTCATAACTATATTCCCAACTGCGTGGCATATACAGGAACCCATGATAATAATACGATACGTGGATGGTTTGAAAAAGAGATATCGAAAGAAGATAGGCAAAGATTATTTAAATATCTTGGTCGAGAAGTAACGGTCGATGAATTAAACTGGGAGCTCATAACGCTATTAATGGAATCGGTTGCAAATATGGTCATAATTCCGATGCCGGATCTGCTTAATCTCGGGGAAGAAGGACGCATGAATTTACCTGGTACAGCTAATAATAATTGGCAGTGGCGTGTTCTTTCTAAGCAATTAAATCTATCTATTTCTGAACAACTTTTGAATATCACTGTAAAATCTAACCGATAGTAACTGCTTATAAGTATTATAGTTATGCATTTCCAGCCTAGATCTTTAATTAATGCTTTCTTGCCAGAAAGCTAATTTTATGGTATAATTTAGCAGATTTAAAAAGTCTATAATAACGTACATTATCTGGAAAGGCTAACTCTGCTGTTTTTGTATGGAGTGATGTTTAAATGAAGACGAGCATTAAAAATTTATTTCAAGATCATTTTATTTATTCTTTAAAAAAAGAAGGAATAATAAAGGTTGTGTATTTTACTATTTTTACCTATATCTTTTTTTATCCTTATTCTTATTATTGGCAAAGGATTAAATTAGCCTGCCTCTTTTTTTATCCTGCAAGATTGCAACTTAAAATCTGATTTTTAAACTCCATTTTTTACTTGTATATCGTATTTTGCTTATATTATAATAGCACCTTATGGAAAAAGCCGTCCTTGTTATTGCAAAGTTTATCAATGAAGACCAAACCTGGTCACTGGAAGAACTAAGTGAGGAACTGGCGATTCTCGGCCAGACAGCCAGGGCCCAAATCGTTGGTCAGGTAAGATATAATTGCCGAAGACTATCGCCTGTATTTTATATCGGCAAAGGTAAGGTGCAGGAGCTTAAAGCTTTAATTGCAGAAACCAAAGCACAAACCGTTATTTTTAATAACGATTTAAGCTCTACTCAGCAGCGCAATCTGGAAGATGCCCTTTGTGTAAAAACGATTGACCGCACTCAGTTAATTTTGGATATCTTTGCCCGCCACGCAAAAAGCCAAGAAGGAAAACTTCAGGTTGAACTGGCGCAGCTTCAATATCTTCTCCCCCGCTTGCTTGGAAAAGGCATCATCCTGTCCCGGTTAGGAGGCGGTATTGGTACCCGCGGTCCAGGTGAGCAGAAGCTGGAAATAGATCGCCGCCGGATTCGCAGGCGCATCGATCATTTAAAGGCAGACATTAGCGCCCTTCAAAGGCGTCGTTTTGCCTTGAGAAAAAAACGAACGGAGAATTTTCTGCCTACCGTTGGCTTGGTCGGCTATACAAATGCGGGTAAATCAACCTTGCTCAATGCCCTAACCGGGGCCCAGGCCAAAGTGAAAGATGAGATGTTTAGCACGCTTGATCCGCTTATCCGCAGGTTTATTCTGCCGACTAATAAGCAGAAGATACTCTTTTCCGATACAGTAGGATTTTTGCATAAACTGCCGCATCATTTAATTGATGCCTTCAAGGCAACGTTGGAGGCGGTAACCGAGGCAGACTTATTGCTCATTGTTTTAGATATTTCGAATCCAAAAGTGTACCAGCATAATGATGCCATTTGGGAAGTTTTAACCCAGTTGAAATTTCAGGATAAACCGATGATTTATATCTTAAACAAGATTGATAAGTTGCACAACGTTATGGTAATCGAAAGATTTAAAAAGAAGTTTAACAATTCCGTTGCTATTTCAGCCAGGGATAAGAATAATTTGGATAAATTGGTTCAACAGATAGAAAGCCGGTTGCTTAACACAACCACAAAAATAAAGGTGTTTATAGGGCATTCTAAAATAAAATTAGTGCATACCATCTATGAGCAGGGGAAAGTTGAAGTTTGTGAATACCGGGAAAATGGCGTGTATCTGGAAGCGAAACTTCCGATTTTAATCGCGAAAAAGGTCTTGACAGCAATTTAAGTGTTTGGTAGTATGTTAGCACTCTGAACCTGAGAGTGCTAAAGATAAGGTGAGGAAAATGTTAGTTGATATCGAAGCCAGAAGAGAAAAAGTATTAAAAATTATCGTTAACGTCCATATAAATTCTGGAGCACCGGTAAGCTCAAGGATGATAAGTTCTTATTCTCGGATTGGATTGTGCCCGGCTTCGGTGCGTAATGTTATGGCTGATTTGGAAGAAAGAGGACTTATAACCCACTTGCATACTTCGGCGGGTCGCGTACCTACTGATAAAGGGTATCGTTTTTATGTAGATAAGCTTTTAGAGCAAAACGGCCTTACCCGTCAGGAACAAGCAGAGATAACTAAAGAACTTCTTTGCCGACAATTGGCTCTAGAGGAAATTATCCATAAGACGTCCCATGTTCTTTCTGATTTTACGCAATATGCTGCGGTAGTAACCCAGCCTGAGATAAAAAGGAGTTGTTTTCGGCGAATCCAATTTACGCGTCTTGGACAAAAGAAAATTTTTGTGACCTTAATTACGAATACTGGTATTATCAAAAACGTAATCGTCTGTCTTGATTCTAAGATTGAGCCGGAAAGATTGAAAAAAATTGAGAATTTTATGAATATGCAGCTTGAAAATACGCCCCTTTCCCAAATAAAAACAAAACTGCGCCGGATGATGATCCAGGAAAGAAACTCCTTGTTTTACATCTTAAAGCAGGCCATGGAATTTGTTGAATTGGTTTCGTTTGTAGAAAACAATGACGATTTTCACTTTGAAGGTATAAGTAATATGCTAAGTTTTCCCGAGTTCGAAGACCTCGAAATGATGCGTGCCTTTGTCAGAGATTTGGATAAGAGAAAAATATTGGCAGAATTGATTCAGGATGTAATTGACGGTGAATTGGATAAGAATAAAATCAGGGTTTTTATTGGCCGGGAGAACCCGCGTAGTTTTATGAATGATTGTGCAATGGTATTAAGCTGCTATAAGGTTAATAATCAAACCATTGGGGGCCTAGGTATTATTGGGCCAAAACGCATGCATTATGGACGTTCGATTGCCATCGTAAGATATGTTTCTGACCTATTAAGTGATATGTTGACGCGATTTACCATTTAAAAGGTATTATCTGTATGAAAAAATATTCAAATCATAAACCAGCACATAAGAATAAAGATGATCATCCAGAAGATAAACTGAATTCTAAACAGCAAAAAGCAGAGGAAGAAAAAGACGAAATGATTGAGATCTCTAAAAAAGAATACGATA
>Ga0180009_10000638_pt1 | contig 46730 bp, 43 predicted proteins | sample OS_PC_MetaG_FD_123537 | JGI IMG/M metagenome (GOLD analysis project Ga0180009, IMG submission 123537) | Groundwater microbial communities from the Aspo Hard Rock Laboratory (HRL) deep subsurface site, Sweden - OS_PC_MetaG | ecosystem: Environmental > Aquatic > Deep subsurface > Groundwater...
CTCCTTATGTTATTTTGAGGCCAGAATAACATCCCGGTGTGTCAGATACGGTCACTCTCAGATAATTTTTTTCATAACTGGAGCTTTATAGATAACCGCGTTTGTTTTTTCTATTAAGATTGAAAATAAACCATTTTCAATAATTGATTCTGATAAAATAAAATCTATAGGTTCATCAATATCGACAGAAATAATATTAAAAAAAGTTCTGTCCCCGTTATTAGATGTAACCCCTACTACTCTGGCATCAGATGTGTCACCAAATAAACAGTTAAATTTATTTGGAATCAATCTTGAATAGTCTGCCCAGAACACTTTATCCTTAGAAGATTCAACAATATTTTTGGTAAATCTCACCCATTGAGCGCTTATTGACATTAAATTTCTGAATATGAGAGGTTTGGGATATATGTATTCATCGAGATCAATATCGTTATACAATGGTATTATTGTATTCGTGTCTTCAGATAATATGAAGCATCGTTTAGGGTGTGATCGATGATTAGCAAGTTGTATACTCATAACCGCTCCCACTTTTCGGGTTCCTTCAATAAGAACTCGAATAACTGTATCGATGGAACCAGGATACCTAAAGGGAGAAGTAGGTAATAAGATAACAATTATATCCACTCTCCAATTTAATACATCTTCATAGTATTGTATTACGTTTGAGATAACATCATCCAAACTTGATTTATCTTGACTCAAATGTTTTGGCCGGAGAAATGGTACTTCTGCCCCGAGATTTCTCGAAATATTTGCTATTTCAGGATCTTCTGTAGAAACCATTATTCTAGATAAAAACTCCGAGTTGAGTGCAGATTGAATTGTGTAGCTCACTAGTGGTATTCCGCACAAAAGTTTTTTATTTTTGGATTTAACACCTTTTGAGTTTCCCCGTGCAGGGATAATTCCTAATATATGAAGTTTTTTGATGAGGCTTGTATCAACCATAACTATTTTTTGAAGTATCTATATGTTCTTGTGGAATCCTTTGGTTTTATCAGCAATTTGTCTAAACTGGTTCTGGATATATCCGACGAATTCGTCTCTTTCGGACAGTGGGACGTCCCGGGAGAAAAAAAAGGCCGGATTCCCCTGGTGATAATTCTCCCAATCCGTTTGATCCTGCATTATCAAGCCTGCGTTTTGAAACTCGATCATAAGCTTGGTTCCTGGGAGTGGAACCGGAATGTTATATTGAAGATCGTCAAGGGCCAATGCCTCGGCAAATTTCAGTGTTTCCTCTATATCTTCCTTTGATTCCCATGGAAAACCGTACATAAAAAAACCACCGACGTTAAGGCCGGATTTTTTCAACAGTGCGACTTTTTCTCTGATCAAATCGGTAGTGATACCTTTCTGCAATTTTGATAAAATTTTGGAACTCCCGGATTCGATCCCAACCCATATGTCTGTACACCCGGCTTCCCGCATTGCCTCTGCCATAGTGGCGGTGAGCATGTCGACCCGACTCATGCACCACCAATGGATATCGAGACGCCTTTGCATGAGAAGGTCACAGAACTGAAGCACATAGTCTTTCCGCTGCGTAAAATTATCGTCCAAAAATTTAAAGTAAGTTGTCCCATACTCCCTTTGAATATGTTCTATTTCGTTAACAATGCTCTCAGGTGTCCGAAACCTGACTCGACCATTATAGATTTTGGGGGAAGAACAATATATGCAATGAAAAGCGCAACCGCGAGAAGAGATCATAAAACCGAAATCGATTGCCCTGTATTTCTCAATATTATAAAGCGTGCTTCTATCAGGAGGCGGTATGTCGGACAAAGATTTTATTATGTTTCGATCGGGGTTATGATGAACAACAGAATCGGTTCGAAATGTCAGACCGTGGATGTGAAAAAATTCTTGTCTATCAAATCCATTGAGCAGTTCCGTAAAAGTGGTTTCGCCTTCACCTCTGACCACAAAATCCACATTTTCGTTGTTGATGACATCCTGATACATAAGGGTCGGGTGGGCGCCGCCGAATACAATCGGAACATTCGGATTCCACTCTTTTGCAATTGCGGCGATATTTAATGCAGACCGAAGACTTGCGGTCATTGCTGTTATTCCGATGATATCGGGATTGACTTCGATAATGACATTTTTGATTTCCTCCCAGATGCTTTCTTGTTCGTCAAAAAGAGCGGTTAGATATTTATTATGTCTCTGGGTGAAATGGTAGTTTTGAAGTATCGTATGTTCTTGATCACAGAAGTCGGCATTATAGACAACCGGTTCATGGCCGTGTATTTTAACAACTGCGGCGATTTGGCAAAGGCCGATGGGGGCATAGTTCATCGCACCTCCGAACAACCGCATCCAGGGAGGATAAATGAGCAATGCTTTCATTGGGGGATATATTCCCCGACTCTGAGATTTGCGGTATCCATATAACAGTTGATGGTACATCCATCGCAGAAAGGATACCCCCCTTCTTTGGGTTGTATCTCTCGAACGATCTCACTGTTGTAGGTATCTGCAATGCAGCCATCAATAGGTACTCGTTTTGTCGCTTTATGATAGCATGGAAGAAGTAGATAGCCGTCCGGAGATATAACGATGTTTCTCGATATTGCCCGGCACCGGGGGGTATTTGTTTTGTTGCCACCGTCCAAAATCAGGGATATCTGTCCCTGGTTGACGTAGACGGAATTGTGGCGCGCAAAGTCCAAGAGGCGATTGATGGACTGCACCGTGAACCGTTCATTTTTGAAATATGAAAAAACCGGATTGATATTCATCTCACAACCTATCTGCTTTGCAAGGGCATAGAGGTCGGGCAATTCATCAATGTTGTCCTCATCGACTGTCACCAGAAGTGACATCTTCTGCCCTGACTGTTTTGCGGTTTCAATCCCCATGAGTACCTTGTCGAGCTCATCCACACCTCTTCGTTGCCGGTACTTTTTATGATCGAGTGTGTCTATTGAGAAGTTTATGCAGTCGACTACACCATTGATTGATTTTGAATACTCGGCATACAATATCCCGTTGGTGGCAAATACCGTTGGAAAGCCGAGGGCCTTTGCATGTTTGAGTATTTCAGGGAATCCTTCCTTAAGCAGCGGCTCACCACCCGTGAAATCTATAAACTGAATACCCATTTCTTTCAGTTGCCCCATGTGAGCTTTAATCGTCTCAATGGAAGACTCTTTATCTTCAGTTGCAGACTGCCAGATGTTACAATACGTACACCTGGAGTTGCATCGGTAGGTTAGATAATAATAGCAGCGATTTGGGTGAAGCATTTTACGATTACTGCTCATTGGATTAAAATATAAGTATCCTTTCCTCTATCGCTGTTTTCCAGATATAAAGCCGGGTGAGGGCAGCCCTTAAATAGAGGATCGGCAACATTAATAGGTCCTCGAGCCTGCGTATTTTGTACCGAAAAAATATCATGGGAAAGATTGCATCCAGAAGGAGTCGGGGTAGGGCGATTCGCCAGACCAGCGCAGAACGGTCGTTGTATTCCTTCACAAATCTGACCGTATATTTAGCCCTTTTGGCATTGTTTAACAGACTTTTGACTGTCCATTTAACATGTTGATGATACACAAGCATTGACGGATTGAACAGCAACTTGCCTTTTTTCATAACCCGGAACGCCAAATCCCTATCCTCTAAGGCATGATTGTATCTGCGCCTGAAGCCCCCAACATCTTCAAACACATCCCGGCGATATGCCATGTTACAGCAGCAATACTGCTTGCCTTCCGGGATCTCGAAATATCTGTCCGACAACGTGGGAGATTGTATCTCATAAAGCGTTCTGCCTTCGACTCCCATGCAGTTGTTGGTTTCAAAAACCGTTACGCCCTGCATGAGCCAATCTGATTCGGGGATACAGTCCGCATCCGTAAAGAATACATATTCGCCGGAGACGTTTGTAAGGCCGATGTTTCTCGCCCTGGAAACGCCGAGATTCTTTTTATTTCTTATAAGCTTGATTCTCTTGTCATTGAATTTTTTGACTGCTGCTGAAGTATGATCATCAGAGCCGTCATCGACGACTATCAGTTTAAAATCATCAAAGGATTGCTTAAGGATGGCTTCAATAGACCTCGATATTGTTTTAGCCTCATTATACGCTATGACGATTACACTTATGGCCGGCAATGTTGATTAACCTATGGACTTATTATTTGGATCTATTGTTGAGCTTTGGATTTAAAAAACATGCGTGGGTGCATGCACAGTTTTGCTTTTGCTTTCTTACTTCTTCAGAAAGGGGCGAATCCCAAATACGACTGAAGTTGTAATCATTGAGCCTGACATTTCCGACGGCTTTGGTTAATTCGCACAATCGAACCCGGCCATCAGCCTCAAGAACCCCTATCTCTTCTCCGGCTGCGCATAAAAAAGGCATTTTCTCTGTCTTCAGGATGAATTCGTATGCCCGGTTCAGGTCGTCGAGGCGATAAAGCGCCTCTTTTTTAACCTGGTTTGAAAATTTGCTTTTTTCCCAGTATTGAATGGCCCGCGGCCTCAAACAGTTGGCAAGCTCCCTCCAATCATCGCCTGAAGGCGGGAAGAGGTCGGCGTCTTTGGGTGTACCGCGGATCGGAGAGGGACCATGGTCATCCACATCAAGCTCTTCCCAGATGAAGTTCGAAAGGTCTTTGATCTCCGGGTAGTTTCGGGTTGAAACCACCGTTGTGATATAGGTTCTTAAGCCATTATATCTTTTCTTAAACTTATTAAGTCCTGAAACGGTTTCCATAATGGATCTGAAACTACCGTTTTTGCCTTTCATCCCATCATGAGTCTTTTCAAGACCATCCAGAGATAAAACCGTCACCAGCTCAATGTCATCGCAAAAAGAAAGAACCTGTTCGATCCTCTCAACTGTCCGTTCGGGAACGATCCCGTTTGATGGGAGAATAAACTTTCTGACGCCGTTATTGATGTAAAAAATATGGCAAATCTCTGCGAGGTCTTTGCGGAGTGTCGGCTCTCCGCCCGAGAGGTATAGCCTGCTCAACTTCCCAAGGGAGCTTGAAATCCGTTCTATCTCGGCGAGATCCATTTCGTGCCGGCCGTTATGCAACTCACGAAAGTAGAAACAGGTGGAACAGAGGAGGTCACATCGTGACGTAACAAAGAATATCAGTTCGCTTATGGGCATGTTCATTTCAGGGTTTCTATTATCGTCTTGCCTTCAATTTAAGCCTTGGCAGTAATAACCATGTGCCAGCCGAGTTTACCTTCCAGCCAAGAAAAGACTCTCGGTGATAAGGTCCGATAGAGAAACCTCGGCACATATCTCTTTTTCTTGTATTCCGGCTCCCGCCATTTGTATATGTAGTACTTCTTGATTTCCATTGTTTGGTAGTTAGCGAACAGCGTTCGGCATACACGATTGGTGTACGCTTTGATCAATGGGCTGCCGGGGTTGGCTTCGGAATGTTGGCCAAGAACATCTATAGGAGAACAATGGAGCAATTCGCCCTTGAGGATGCCTTTTTTAAAGAGAATGTCATAGAGGTATTTTACCGACCATTTATTGTAGAGCATAATAATAGCGGTACCGCCTGGGCGTAGAACTCGGCGGATTTCCTCGATAGCCACATCAGTGCGAGGAACGCTTAACAGAACGCCGAAGGAGTAAACAACGTCGAAACTGTTATCCTTAAATGGGAGCCTTTCCGCATCGGCGTTGCACAACCTATCCACCAGACCATAAAGTCGCAGTCTTTTCCGGGTCATCTGAACCGCCTTAGCGGTCAGATCTATGCCGATCGTTATGGCACCGTTGGCAGCGAAATGGCGGTGGTCGGTGCCCAGACCGACCCCGATCTCCAGAACCTTTTTGCCTTTATGGCGTGTGAATTGCGCCACTTCGTGGATGTGGGGCTCAACAAAATATCGATGCTCCTCAACTTCTTTGAAAAATTTTTTACTCCCTTTTGGCGCGAATGAATGGGTCCAACCGCAGGGGACATCGTTCCAATATTCCTGTATTTTTTCCTTCAGTTCATGCATTGCTTTTTCCGTGTGTAATGGCGTTTACGTGGTGCAAATGTCGGTGCGGGTTTTCTTGTTGGCGGTTTTCAGCGTTTAGCGGTTGAACCATAAACCCTCTCTCCTGGAGGAATAAAAGCAGTTCGTCGCGCAACCCTTCGATTTCTTTTCGATTCAACTGTTCCGAATCGAAGTTGATCGGCGCCTTGCCAAAGCTGCCGACCATATAGTATTCACTGAAATCGTCATTGATATTCTTGATCCCGTATTCGGACGGACGTTCCCATACAGCGCTTCCCGGCAGCGGAACGAAAGTTCCCATCAGACACTGGTCAGGGCTGACCTGATCGACCAGTTTCTTAGTCGCTTCCAGCGTATCGCGGTTGTCACCGGGCCAACCGAAACCGATATACATTTTCGTTATTAAGCCGACGTCTTTGGCGTTCCGCAAAGCAGCAATATTTTGCTCCACGGATGTGCCTTTGTTCAGCAGATCGAGAACCTCCTGAGAGCCGGATTCAATACCGAAACTGATTTCGGTACATCCGGACATCCTGAGCATTTCAAGGGTGGGTTTGTCTACTTGATCGACTCTGGTGTGGCACCGCCAGGAAATTTCCGCTCGACCAAGACGGGCGCACATCTCTTTCAGCCTTTTTTTGTGCAAGGTAAAGGTGTCATCAAGAAAGACGAAACCGTTTATGCCGAAGTTATTCCGGATGTCTTCTATTTCCGTCATTACATTTTCAGGGGATCGGAAACGCAGTTTGGGACTAAAGACTTTCTTGCAGCAAAATGCACATTTGAAGGGGCACCCCCTCGAACTGATCAGAGTGGTGACTTTGTCCGCCTGCATTGCCGGACTATAAGATAGAATATCAATCAAATCTCGTGCGGGAAGGGGCAGGGCATCCAGGTCGTCGGGGGGCTCAGCCATTATGATTCCCCGTGCCTTATCTCCTTCGACAATCTTTCGGATGGCGTTTTCACCTTCGCCGACTACCACATAGTCAAAACCGTCGGCCAGAACAGATTCGGGCAGGGCACTTGCATGGGGGCCGCCGATAATGATGGGCGTACCGGGGTTCTGCCGGCGGATCATTTTTTTTACCATACAAGCATACTTGTATTGCGGCGTGGCGGCTGTCACTCCATAATAATCGGGGTTGCCCGGTATCTGCCAGTCTTCCGGGGGGGTTGAGGCAAGGTCCACAATTTCAGTATCATGGCCCGCGTGCCGGAGGACGGCCCCGAGGTACATCAGCCCCATCGGCGGACTGGCCTTGTCATTAATCAGATACGGCATGGGAGGATTGATAAGCGTTATCTTCATGTCGCGTATAGATTCGGGGTTAATAATGAAAAGTGAAATTTATAGTATATCAGGTGTACGAAGTCACAACAGGCATTGATTGTGCCGAGAAGTGCGTGTTTTCCTGTCTGTGCAAGCTGCTATTTTTTCAATCATTTGACTGTACCGGCTGCGAATTGCTGCACGTTCGGCTGCATTTGGGTCGACTCTGTCCGACGCGGAAGCGTGGACCAGTTGCGGTCGCCAATCCTCCGGTAGAACAGGCCATGTTCTTCCAGATCCGATCTGAGGTGTTCCCATACTCCCAAATTGTCGAGGATAATCTGATCCTTGCGAAGCCGGGAAAAGAGGCGTTCGGATGGTATCTGCCTGAAAACGCGATGGTCCGGAACGATTATGATGGCATCATAAGATTTGAGGTCTTCCGGAAATGAGATTGTGGCGGCCCCGGTGATTTTCAGCAGTTCCTCTTCGGTGTAGTAAGGGTCATACACACCGACTTTGATACCATTCTCTCTGGCATGGCTGATTATTGTGAGGGCAGGAGAAAGGGTGTGTACTTTCAGGTCTCCCTTATAGGTGATTCCCAATATCGCTACGCTCCTGGCTCCGCAGCATGTCAGCAGATCGGCCACAAAAGAGGGTTGTTCCCGGTCATACTTGACCGCTTCTCTAAGAAGGCTTAATTCTTCCTGTTTTTCGGCGCCATCCAGCACGTATTTGCTAGAAAGAGGAATGCAGTATCCACCGGTTCCCATGGAAGAAAAATATTTGTTAATTCGCCAGTGGGTCGAGGCCAGATTCAGAACCTCCAACACATCCAGATTCGGATAGGCCCGAGCCAATTGCATGGCATACACGGCAGGTAGATGAAGGAGGCTGTTTTCAACAGCTTTTACCAGAGTCGCCACTTTTCGACTGCTCGCTGCAATGAGGTTGTTGCAGACAATGCTCAGGACGTCCCTGATCTTGTCGTTCGTTTCCAGGTCTGGTCCTGCATAGATGCGGGCCAAGTTCTGAAGGTTCTGTTCAGGCGAAGAGAACCAGTCCCGCCGGGGGGCAACGCCCACTGGCAGGGATCCGGTATTCAGTTCATCAATCTTGTTTGCCGTTAAGGTACTTTCTATAATTACGAGGTTGGGATTGATTTGTTTCAAACTGTCGACAACATCGATCAGGGCCGCGTCATAAGGCTCGCCGTCTTTTTCAGTTGGGACGGCAATGAAATGAACGGCCAGATCTTTATCAGCCATTTTGTTTCTTTCGTCTGTCGCATCCAGCAGACCGTCTCTGGCAAGAGGGGCGACAGGAAACCCCAGCCAGTATTCCAGGTTCGGAATATGAGATTGGCCGGATCGCAGCTGTTCCACAATGTTTCGGTCAATATCATAACACAGTGCTTTAACGCCGCGAGCGGCAAAGGCAATTGCCGTTGTCTGCCCGATGTAGCCACATCCCCATACCCCTATCCGTGCCCGTCCTTTTAAAAGCTGTTCTTTTAGCATCATATGATCTGAATTGTTGTTATACAAAAGTTTCATGTCTATCATGGGGAGAAGCGAGATATTCAAGAACCTCATTGGTTCTGTCGTACCAGCAAGGGGGGCAGGTTGAAGGATTTATCCTTTCAATCACCATGCGCCTCTGATCTCCCGACCATATTTCCTCAAAAGATTGCTCGTAGATGCTCCCAAAAGAATATTCCTCCACGTACTTCAATACACAACAGGGGTAAACCTTGCCGTCCACACCGATCTGGGTATTGAGAAGATGGATGCGGCAATACTGATAATCTCTTGCCGGTTTGGAAATGTCATCCAACCGTGCCAACAGGGCAATTACCTGAAAATCGTGGGTTTCTAATCCTTGCGCACGAACAATCTGTGATTTTATTTCTGGAAGGAAAGGTATGACATCTTCTCCCCTTTCTTCCGTATAAACCGGTTTATATTGAATATAGTTGAGACCGATACCTTTGCAAAGCGCCGCACAATGAGCGATTTCTTTGTAATTATAGGGATGAATAAGAAAACTGACACCGATATCCGTATCCGGGCATTGTTCCCTCAGTCTTTTCAAGTTAGTTATGGTTCTCTGAAAATTGTCCTTTTTCGGATTTTTGGGCTGATGCATCCGGGCATAGGTTGTTTCAGTCGCCGCATCTAGACTTACCCGGATCCAGGTCGCCGCCTTCAATGATTCTAACATGATGGGGTTCATGCGGATACTGCCGTTGGTAATTAAGCCGTATGCGATCCCTGCGGTTATAATGGCTTTCAGCACCCTTTCAGCGTGAGGATGCATCATGGGCTCGCCGCCGCCGACGAGCGTTATGGCCATTGTCCCCAATTTGCCAAGTTCCGAAATGGTGGTGAGCAGCTTATCTGTTTTTAAGCTGCGCCGACCTACCCCTTTGGCAATATTTTTCCGACGCATGCCGGTGTTGAAGGCGTCTTCCCTGAAAAAACAAAAAATACAGTTGTGGTTGCAATTTTCCGAGAGGTCCAATTGGACATGCAGGGGAGGCGTGGCGGGGTCCTCTATCGAGCGTTTCACGCTGTCCAGATTATGTAGAACCTTATACGGGCTGAATCTGTCCATTTGTGAATTCTGATATCTGTTGAATATATTTCTTTCTGATTTCCTGGGCTTTATGGCGGGTATAATCCAGACCCTGACATCTTCGTTGCCTTTCCTCATCAGACATCCCTGAAGAATGATCATGATAGGCCATCAGGACCATCTGATCCGGGATGTGCCGGATTTGATATCGGCTGGCAATTTTAAGCCAAAGGTCGTAATCCTCACCGAACTGCAGCGAGAGGTCACAGCCCTGCACCGACTCGAACACATCCCTCCGGAACATGAATGAGATGCCGATCAGCCATTGCCTGGACACATCCAGGAGCAGGTTGGGATTATAGTCCGGCCGGTGCATATTATAGAGAAACCTGCCCTTATTATCGATCAGCGCATTATCGCTGTAAACACCAGCGGCATCCTGGTAAGTATCCAGATGGCCGGCCAAAACGTCAAGCATATGGGGAAACATCACATTGTCAGACCCCGTCCAGGTAAAATAATCTCCCCTGGCCGCCTCAAAACCTGCGTTTATAGAACCCGGCAGCCCTTTTTCCCGAGTTATCACTCTGATCCGGTCACCGAATTCCTTGAGGATTTCACCGGAACTGTCTGTAGAGCCGTTGTTGACCACAATTATTTCATAAGGATCATAGGTTTGCGCCAGTGCCGCATGAATGGATCTTCTCAGGTAACCTGCCTGGTTGTGACACAAGATCACCACGCTGACCATGGTGTTGCTGCGGACGTATTTGGTGGCAGTAAAGTAAACGTTCTTGTTTCCATCAGCTCCGTTCCATATGGAGGTCCCCCGCCATTGAGGCTGACGGAATCCAAGTCTTACGGTGCAGTCAATGAGTATTTGTTCTTTGTTCGTTTGCTGTCGTTCATATTGATCGATTCTAAAGGTCGGAATATCCGGGATGCTTGTACCGACCAATCTACCCCCCGGTTTGAGCACCCTGTAACTTTCCTGAATTGCCCATGCCAGATCGGGAAGGGTCTCGAATCCGTCGGGGATGAGGATGCAGTTGAAAAAATTATTCTCAAAGGGCCATTGATGTCCGGTTGCTTCAGCACCAGTGGTGTCGGTTTCTGCTTTGGACTTTGCGGGGGAGATTCTATGGAGGACTGCGGACGGAAATATCGTGTCAATATGTGAAAAAGAATCACAACTGCGGATCTCAAGAATTCTTCCTTCCAAAGATCGAAATTCCTTGCCCCATAATTCTTTTCGATTTTTCTGATTTGGCGTCAAATCCATTTCCTTTTTTCAAATGTGTGGGTTGGTTCCCGTGACATCACTTCGATCAGGACATTGGTGATTGTTTTGGCTGCATTTCCGTTCCCATACGGTCTCGAAGCAAGGCTCATTGCTTCATAGGCGGTTTGATCCTCAAGCAATTTCTCTGTTTCCGAAACGATATTATCGGTGTCGGTTCCTATGATTTTAGTATTGCCTGACATAATACCTTCAGGCCGCTCGGTAACATTTCTCAGTATGAGTACTGGTTTTCCCAGGTTGGGGGCTTCCTCTTGTATACCGCCCGAATCCGTCATGATGAGGTGAGTTCTAGTCAGAAGGTAAACAAATTTTCCGTAATCCAATGGAGGTAGGATTTTGATATTGGGGCAAGATTTCAAGGTGTTTAGGTGTTTCTTTATGGCTTCCTGCACATTCGGATTATTGTGGGTCACATAAATAAATATAGTATCGGCATATCTCGGGCGAGTTCATTGATTGCCCGGCAAATGTTTTTTATCCCTTCTGTAAAGTTCTCCCGACGATGGCCGGTAATCAAAACATATCTGGAATGGTCGTCAGTCAAGTCAAGCTGCCAGGTATCCAGAAAATATCGAGTCAAAATTGAGTGATATGGTGGATTATTTTGTTTCCGAACAATGGCCTGAAAGGCGTCGATCCCGGTATTGCCGGTCACCCATATTCTGTTGTCCGGAATACCTTCGCCCATGAGATTAATTTTTGTCTGCTCGGTCGGGGCGAAATGGTAATCCGCCAAAATTGTAACCATTCGGCGATAAGCCTCTTCCGGATATGGATGGTAATTGTTATAGGTCCTCAACCCGGCCTCGATGTGGGCGACTGGAACTTGCTGATAATAAGAAGAAAGGGCGGCGGTATAGGTAGTCAGGGTATCGCCCTGAATTATCACCAGATCCGGCCTTTCTTTACTTAATAAAACCTGAAAATGGCTCATTGCTTTAGCGGTGGTATCGGAGAGATTTTGGTTCTCAGTCATCAGGTCGAAATTGTAATCCGGTTCAATTTGGAAGAGATCAAGCACCTGATTTAACATTTCCCGATGTTGTCCGGTTGAACAAACGACAGCTTTGTAGCTTTCCGGGAGCTTCTTCAATTCCAGTACGATCGGGGCTAACTTTATGGCTTCCGGTCTTGTGCCGAATATGACGAGCATCTTTTTCATATACTTAATCGGTGTTGTGATCTTGGAGCCGAATGAAAGTGCCATATCACGGCACTTTCATTCGGGCTAAAGAGACCTGTAAATTTCAAACAATAAATCAAGCACACAATTCTCGGTCCAATAGTTCTCCATATATATCCTGCTTTCATGGCCGATATGCTTTCTCTGCTCCTCATCCGCTGTAAGATTTTTAAGACTATATCTGAGTTCATTACGGTTTCTGGCAATGATCCAGGGCAGGTGATTAACACCGGTGAACTCTTTAATGTGCCTGATATTCCACTCATCAAGCCCGGCAATTACCGGTTTGCCTTGGCTGAGCGATTCCAATGAAGAGACTCCGTAATAGCCTTGCATGTGATCGAAGATGATGTGACAATTATTTTTTTGCCGAAGACATTCCCGGTAGGCGGTATTTTCAATAATATCGAGTGAGACTTTCACCGCCGGGTCTTTTCCCTGAAGTTCGGCTACGGCTCCCTCAAGATCCTTTGTATTTTTAAGATCTTTTCGGGTGACCGATTGTCCGATCCGCACCGGTTCGGAAGCGGAGGAGGCTTTGGGAAGAAGCATGTGATCGTAGATCGGAACCAAATTCGGTTGCCACTTTGCCTCAGGCAACAGCCGGAGCAAATCGGGTGTGCTCACCAATACCTTTCGCTTTAATCTTCGATACTTCTCCTGATATTTTTTCGGATGAGATCTGAAATCCGGATGACCATGGTGGTGGTGGAGTATTGCTTTATTTTTGATGTAGTCTTTTACGCTAATGGTTCCGAGGGATAAAGATTCATCCGATAGGATGTGGAAGTGGAAGATATCGGCCGCACGGAGTAACACAGCAATTTCGTCAAATCCGGATCCATTGAGATCCGGTACGTGGAGGTCTTTCTCAAAATCAAAATTATACCGTGTTGTTTTCGTAATCAGGCGGCAAGAGTGATCAGTATAACGGTTGATGGCATTGGTGAAAGCAATGCCCATACCCGCCGGGTCATTTTCGGTGATCATTAGAATGTTCATCTGCTCACTTTACCCTTAATCACAGGTCATAGTTTCGGAGTTTTGACAAAGCCTCGACAAACCCCTTACCCTTATGGAGGTGGCCCCTCCAGATTTCAGGCACCCACGATCCCTCGTAATCGGCAAATAGCGGCATAATTTTTTCAAAATCGATATCCCCTTCACCGATTTGAACGCCTTCACCATCCAGACCGTAGGCGTCGGCAAAGTGGATGTGATGGATAAAAGGTTTGACCGTTTGGATAAATTCTTCGAGATCTTTCTCCTTTGCGTTACAGAACAGGGCGGCATGGGAAAGATCCAGACAGATACCCGTTCCGGTTTCCTCCCAAAAGGATTTTATCTCGTCAGGGGCCATGAAATAGTTGCCCTTCCACTGCCCCCCGAAATACCAGGGGTAGGGGGGGAGGTTTTCCAAAATGAGTTCGGTTTGTTTCTGATCGATATCTTGAAGGGAACGCATCAGGGCTTTTAACAAAAGGGTTTTATTCAATTTTGAATTCAAGCTCATGGCTCCCGGGTGGATAATTACCTTGGGTTGCCCATGAAAGTGGCGGGCGAGAATCATTGTGAGATCGATACTCTTTTGCACCAAGTCTATGGAAGCCTTTCTGATTTCCTCACTTCCGCTGCAGATATCCATGAGTCGATCACCGATATATTCGGGGGCATGGACGATTAATTCCTGCAGGTTTTGGCCGTTCTGTTCGAACTTGAGTTGAAGATCTCTTTCAGTCAAATGAAATTCGATCACTTTGGGATTATACAAAAGCATTTCTTGCAGATCAGTGAACCGGGAGATGAGCCCCCACCGGCTGCGAAAGGAGTTGGAGAAATCCGATATTTTTTTCCCAGTCAGATCCTCTTCGAGGAAATATTCCCCCTTTTGGATATCTCGGTAGAGCCGCTTTCCGATAAGTTCGTCCCTTCTGCTCGGGGACAGGCCTTTACCCGGCCCTTGAACCCTTAATAAATCACCATTGATGATGGTTCCCGCTTTAATATCATCGGCGGCGATCAGGCTTTTACCAAACAATTCTCGATTAAGAATTTCTCCTCTCAGAAGAAATCTATTCGCCTTACCCATGGCCTGGTCAGCCACCCGAATGTCTCGAACCATTCGCTTCAATTCAAAGGATTCCAAACTTATTTTGTGATCCGGCCCCCGCATTTTTTTGTCCAGGGTGATATGCTTTTCGATGATGCTGGCACCCATGGAAGCCGCCACCAGTGGAATCGTGATACCGATATCATGGCCCGAGTAACCCACCGGGCAACCGAATCTGCAAAGACGGTTGATCATTTTTAAATTCACTTCCCGGGGGTAGACCGGATAGGCGCTTCGACAGTGGAGCAGCGCAAAGGAAGCATCTAAGTTTTTTAATAAATGAACGGCTTTTTCTATTTCATCCCAATAAGACATGCCGGTGGATACCAGCATGGGTTTGTTTTGATGCGCAACATGCTGCAGCAGCTCCAAATTGGTCAAATCTGCGGATGCGATTTTAAATGCATTGATATTCAATTGGGTTAAGAAATCAGCGCTGCGTACATCAAAAGGCGTACAGAGAAATTCTAGACCCTTATCCTCTGTATAAGATTTCAAATCGAAGTAGTCCGCTTCAGACAATTCCATCTCTTTTAAAATCGGGATCATGTATTGAAAGTTCTGCTCATATTTGAGGGTATTTGTCAGGATGTCTTCTTTGTAAAGACTTGGGAGATGGCGCTTTTGAAATTTTACCGCATCCACCTTAGCCTCCGCCGCAACGTCGATCAGCTGTCTGGCAAGATCCGGATTTCCATTATGGTTGATCCCGATTTCAGCAATGATATAGGTCGGGTGCTCTTTACCGATCTTTCGATTTCCGATTTGTATGGTTGGAGATGGATTCATCATTGCGTTTAAGTGAGTTCCGATAGTTTTTTCACTTTCGTTTTTTTACTGATATATTGTCTTATGGATTTTTCGATTTCTCTCTGCCGGGCAAATGATGTGATCACCACCGCATCCGGTTGGATTCGTTTGAGTTCTTCAGGGGGTTGAATCAAAAGACCATTGAAAGGTTTACCTTGTTTTTGGGGATCGCTGTCCACCACACCGATCATCACCAGTTGAGTTTTTTTAATGGCTGCATGAGCCACCTCGGCCGTTTCCGCAGCACCGAAGAGGGCGATGGTTCGAATCCCCTCTTCATAATAGCCTCCCAGGATCTTTGCGATTTCCTGCTTGACGGATCCGAAGAGCTGCACGATCTCCGTGGAATAGGAAAGGAGTGATTCACGCAGAGCCTGATGCCCTTCTCGGGTAAGATGATAGCGTTGTGTCCGATTGGTATTTCCACTTACCGTGATCAGACCTTCTCCCTTGAACTGCTTAATGTAGTTGTTCACCATGGAGCTGGACAGATGCGCGTTCTTTCCGATGGTATGCTGGCTGGTATCCGGAGTATCGTGGATGGAAAGGAGCACCGAAAACCGCCTGAACTCCTTTGTCGGTGATAAATAGTGAGTACCGAATGGTTTAATCATTTTTCTCAAATCTTTCCGCTGGTGGGAACTGTTCATTCGTTGACTGGATGATAAACAAAGAACAAACTGAAACCACTGAAGGTTTTTTGACGCACTTTGAAAATGACTGGAAAATAAAGATTTTTTTGGTCATTTTTACTTTGCCGGATACGGCTCCGCCTGGTGGGTTACATCCTGTGAAATGGATTTAACTTGCTGAATATGTTGAAAATTTAGCTTTTTTATCTCAACGGCGAGTTTCTTGTCCTCACCATTCTCTCATCGGACAGTTATCGGTATATCTTTAGGAAACCGAATGAAATTAAACTTTGAGCAAGATTTATGCCGAAATTCGCGAATGCATATTATTTGTATATATTACAGGAAGTTATATAGAGAACCTGGTGGGGAGACCGATTTCTGGGCGGAAAAAACAACTAGGAAATATTTACCATTCATTGAATGGTCGGTTGGGCGGCGCGGCCGGTTGAGCCGGGGGAATCATTGATAGACAGGCGATAATTGATCCGATATATGCCGTCATCCCTTCCTGAGCAAATTGTCAAAAGAATGACGATAACGGTTTGGATAGACATGAAAGATTCCATGAAAAGTCCACGTAACCGAAAAGAGAAGGCTTTTATTCTATGGGGGAACCGGCGGTGTGTCGGCAGGGGAGCACCGGTTCATTTATCGATGGCATGATATTGGCGTGATTTTGATTGGATGATTGAAAGCTCGTTGATTACAGATGAAATCGAGTTATACGATTTTATTTGAAAGGACATGCGCTCCGGCCAATTGATTGATGAAAGTATCCATTGCCTATCCACCCATGGATGATCATAAAGGGATTCCGCTCCTTTCCCAAAACCGTCAGTTTCAGTGGTTTCACAACCCCACCTATATCTACCCCGTGGTGCCGGCTTATGCAGCGACGCTGTTAAAGGAAGACGGATTCGAAGTTACCTGGAACGATGGTATCGCTTCGGAGCAGACGTTTGAGGGCTGGTTTGAGGAAATCAAGCGTCAGCATCCGGATCTCTTGGTCTTTGAAGTGAAAACGCCGGTCATAAAAAGATTCTGGAAGATCATCGACCGGATCAAAGAAGAATTGTCCGACATCAGGATTGTGTTAATGGGGGATCATGTCACAGCCCTTCCGGAAGAATCATTACGCAATTCAAAGGCGGACTATATTTTAATGGGAGGAGATTATGATTTCCTGCTATTAGATCTCTGCTCTGCGATTCGAAGCAAGACATCGCTTCAGGAATTAGGCTCGGGTTTCTGCTTTAGAACTAACGGGTGCATTATTTCAACGGGGCTGTATCAAACAGGACGAAGCCTGGATATACTTCCCTATATTGATCGGGAACTGACCCAATACAAACGATATGCAACTCAAAACGGGAACTTCAAATACACTCCAGGCACCTATCAGATGGCAGGAAGAGACTGCTGGTGGGGGGCCTGTGCTTTCTGCTCGTGGACTACCTTATATCCGGGTAAGACCTATCGAACAGTATCCCCTCAGCGGCATCTGGATGAAATCGAGATGCTTGTGGATCAGTATCGGATCAAGGAGATCTTCGACGATGCCGGATGCTTCCCCCGGGGGGACTGGTTGAAAGAATACTGTCGAGGGTTTTTGGATCGGGGGATCCACAAAAAAGTAACCATGGGATGCAATATGCGAATCGGAGGATTGACCGAGGCGGAATGGCGGTTGCTCGGCAAGTGCAATTTCCGGTTGGTTTTGATCGGATTGGAATCGGTCAACAACGATACCCTGAAACGATTGAATAAGAACATCCGGGTGGATCAGATTGAAAAGACCTTTCGTATGGCCAAAAAGGCCGGGTTGGAACCCCATGTCACCACCATGGTGGGGTATCCGTGGGAAACACGACAAGATGCCATTGAAACTCTCGAATTCACCGGCGATCTGTTCAGAAATGGGTTTGTAGACTCTCTTCAGGCGACCATCGTGGTGCCTTATCCGGGGACACCACTGTTTAAGATGGCTCAGGAAAATGGGTGGCTTATAACGGAAGACTGGGAGCAGTACGATATGCGAAACAGTGTTTGGAAGTCTCCTATCTCCCAGAAGGAAGTTCTCAGACAGGCACAAAATCTCTACAAGCTCGCGTTATCACCTGAATTTCTTCTCCGGAAAACCCTTTCCATTCGCTCCTTTGAAGATCTTCGATATTTCGTCCGATCCGGTGTTAAATTTTTAGGGCACCTGTTCGATTTTAACGAGAATATAGAGGATCGCGAGTCGCCATAAAGTGAGGCGGGCCGGTCCTTCTACCCCACTATTCAGACCAATCAATGAATTGAAACCCTTTGATTCCATCAAATTCTTTTATATTTGGAGGTGCACTATTCTTAAGTAAACCTACCACGCTCGGCCGGCAGGTGTCGAACCGGTTGCCGGGCAAATGTCTGAGCCCCTTAGGCCGCGTTGGTCCGCCGCACGTACATCGCGGATATATTCCGGCACGTTGTATTTTCTCAAGTTCTATGCTCAAGCAACGGCAGACCTTGTGGGGCCTTAGCAGCGAGTTTTGTCCGGCATAAGGACCGGTACCCGCCGACCGAGCGGATCCCATACCTTGAGAATAGCACATAATCGGGTTCTTTAATATTTTGAGCCACCAACTGGTCTAAATTGAAGAATCACGAAAAACATTTGCCGCACATTATGTTTGTTGTATCCTTCTCGAGGTGAGCCTTTCGCAAAGATTTATAGGCCTTGCCATTCCATTGTTTCGCTAAAGAAGAGTTGGAATGTATGGTAAACAAACCATGATATTGAGGATGCATACGTATGTTGCAGGGCGTAACTGTTCCATTGGCAGAAATAAACATCGTGCTAAAAGGGAAACTGCAATTCCCCAAGCTTCTCTTTGTTTTAATATATTTAACGATAATCCCTTTTGTTAATAATTTAGTTTGCATTTTTGTGATTATATTTGAAATTTTATGGCGATACAGAAGTTGTTCTTTGATAGCTTGTCGGGCGAGGTCATAGTTAGGTTCACCAGGGATATACCAAATCTTGAGGCCGACGATAAGGATATAATCAATCCCCAGTTTTACTGCAAGGTTACCAATTCCTTCTAAATCTTTATAATTCATATTACTTAATGTTACATTAAAGCCGAATAAAAAATTCGATCTTCCCTCGTTTCTTTCTTTTAAGAGCAACTGCACTCCTTTAATTATTCGATCGAGATTCATCCCGGGCCTGAGTTCGTAGGATAAATCTGCCCGATGTGAATCGATACTGATACTTAAATCTACTATATAATCATGAACAAGGTTTCTAATATTCTGTTTCGTTAATAAGCTGCCATTTGAAGTTGAAGTTATTTTTTTTATTCCCCTATTTTTGAATTCTTCCAAAATGAGTTCAAGACGTGGATGTAAAAAAGGTTCTCCCAGTCCCTGCAGATTTACGTATTTCAATTCCGGGAGAGAAGAAAGAATACTTCTTAATTTAGTTGTGGTTATATCCTGGATTTCAGTTTTTCTGTTCCCCATGCTGTTGGAGCAGAACCTGCACCTGAAGTTGCAGCGGTTGGTGGGTTCTATTTGAATGATTTTAGGAAGCGGAACAGTCAAACTGAGTTTGAATGTTCTAAGTGTTTGCATCACTTTTATCTTTTGCCACCATCTTGAAGCTGCTCTTAACATGCTCGCCTCCGCTTTTGCATAGTGGAATATAAAATGGAGTTTGTAACTTTGTACTGGTTCAGTGTTCAGTGATGGTAGGTTTCGGTCTCAAGTCAGAATAGTTGATACAGGAATTTTGAATTGAGTAAGTATGAAAATAGTACTATTTGAAGATATTAGGGCATTGCAATTGGCCCAAAATTAACGTGCAAGGCGTATGATCTGACAAAAAATGCCGGATTTGTTCGAGACTTCGGGCCGAAGAGTCAAATTCAGGATGCAGCTAGTTCTTCCATACACAACTATTGATTATATCTCCAAGTAAAATCTACTTACGATAAATTTCGACGACCACTTTAGTAACAATTTTAATTCTTAATAACATGTCAAGAAGAATATCCACCTTTTTTTCAATCCGCAAAAACCAAGGAATCAGTTTCGCCAAATTAAATATTCTTAACAAATGAAGCCAAGGAGTAATATAAAAATAGTCCTTTCTCAATAATTCTGAAAATATTATTGATAAATATTTTTCATCACTATGATTGAAAAAATCGTGCTTTATCTCTTGCCCGGAATCCGATTTAGTAAAAAATTCTATCAAATATTGCCCTTTCAGAGACTCTGCCAAGATAAAACAACCTCCTGACTTTAACACCCTATAAATATTATCAAAAACACACTTTTTGTCAACTTGCATCAAGGCGTTTTGCACATAAACGATATCAAACACTTCATTTTTGAAACTCAAATTTTCAGCATCCATTTGCGCCTTTGAAATATTATCCTTTCTTTCGACACACAAAGCTTGAAAACTTATATCAATTCCTACAATATTTTTATAATTACACTTTCGAAATACTTTTTCATCATTATTATCTCCGACGCAAATAATCAAAACATCACGACAGATAGGTAAACCAAATCCTCTTAGCATTTCATCTAAAAAATATTGGAAACTCCTTCCTCTATCTCGGAGCCAATCTACCAATTGAGATTTTTGCTCTCTTCGTCGCTTCCACAACACTTCATAATATTCTTTAAATTTGGTTTTGGTTTTTTCACGTTCGCTTTTCATCTGTTTCAATTTTTCCTCTAAGATCTATCGTTCGTTCAATCAATGGACAGCCAAACACATAACAACATGATGGCGCTATTGAATATTGATCAAAAATCGTTGCGGCGGTGATAGAAGGCTAATAAACATTATGTGCGATTTTCAGACCTAGCTCCGCTTTGTGGATTTTGTTCCACTTTTTATTATAACATATTGATAATATAGTAATTTAAACCAAATTGCGTCAACTTTGAATTCGTATTGATGCCATTTATTCATCGGACGCTGACTGTTCCCGCGTTAGGGATAAAATATCTAAGATTCTTTTAGCAAAAATTGTACCGAAATATTTTTCAAAGATTATTTGTGATATTTCAGGTTCTTATATTGATAATCTATATGTCATACTGATTCCGGTGAGGAAAAATCATACTGATTTCGAGGAGGAAATAACGGCCATGAAATATTTACCATTCATTGAATGGTCGGTTGGACAGAATCACTGGATTGAACGGGTCTTTAATTGATTTTAAAGCCATTATTTGTCCCGAGTATCCTGAAATCCTGGATATTTACTTGTCAAAGAATTGACAGTCTTTAGCGAGGATCGCTGTAAATTGAAAAGGAAAATTATATCTATGGCGTAGGGTTCAATAGATCCAAAAGGGGGTCAAGCTCTTTTTCATATCTTTTCCAACGTTTGATCGAACTGTTGTATATGGACTGTCGAACCTGGCTTGTACTTGCGGTCCGTACAGGTCTTTTGGTTTGATGAAACGATAAACAGGCCTCATTCCATGGCAGATCGCAGTATGCAAGCAGTTTTCTTGTTTCGCCCTCTTGGTCTCTGACAATATCTTCGTAATGAATATCGAAAATGTAACCGGGCATTATGCTGTGCCAATATTGCATGAGTTCCTGATAGAGTTTGTAATACTCTCCCAGTTCAACTAAATTATAGGCGTAATTATGAACACCGGTAAAAGACTTTTGAAAAATCGATAGGCAGGTATCCATAGGATCGCGCTTGCAGTGAATGATTTTCGCATTGGGTAATACGAGTCGAATCATTCCGACATATCGAAAATTGGTCAGCATTTTGTCTGTAATATATTCAGCACGATCCGAATACCGCCTGATCCTTTTGATATAGTCAGCACCCAGCCTTTCAAGGTTTTCGGAACTCAGTTTCGCCACACCATACGGAAATTTGTTGCCTGTCAACATCTCACAAGAATGTATGGTAATTTTTTTCAGATCTTCCAGCTCTCCTCCTCCATAAACCAGAGGGTGACTGGCAAGAATCTGTTCTAAAAGACTCGATCCTGAACGAAGCATGCCGATGATGAATATCGGCGTGTCATCACGACAGCCGGATTTTCTCCGGAGCAGTCGATCGGAAAAGACATTTTTCAAGGCCTTGAACAGTTCCCTGTCCTCAAAAATATCATAGGTGTATTCACTCCGCCTAAGCCTGTTTCCTTCCGATATGAAAACGAACGATTCTTCATAGTTCCCTAAATCGTCAAACGCTTTTCCCAAGCCGAATGCCAGATGCACTTTTTGGCTGTCGGTTATTTGCGGGTCCCCATATAAGTCCAGCATTTTCTGTATTTGCTGGTTATATTCCGTATATCGTGTCGCATTTGCCAAATGATGATGGGCTTCCGCAAAATCAGGTCGAATGCGCAGCGCATGTTGATAAGCCGTAATGGCCTCTTCCGGTTTGCCCTTTTCATGGAGTGCATTTCCGAGGTTGTTATACGCCTCTGCAAATTCGGGATCGATGCGCAATGTTTTTTCATAGAAGCTTATGGCATCTTCCAGTTTGCCTTGGTCCATCAGTGCATTGCCAAGATTGTTGTGCGCCTCTGCAAAATCGGGTTTGATACTCAGTGCGCTTTGATAAGACGCCATGGCATCGTCCAGTCTGCCCTGTTCCTTAAGCGCGCTACCCAAATTGTTGTGCGCCTCTGCATAGCCGGGTTCAATACGCAGGGCTTTTCTATAAGACGCCACGGCATCGTCCAGTTTACGCTGTTCATAGAATGCATTGCCGAGATTGTATTGTACCTCCGCAAGTTCCGGATTGATGCTCAGGGCATTTTGATAAGACGCCACGGCATCGTCCAGTCTGCCCAGTTCTTTAAGTGTATTGCCTAAATTGCTGTGCGCTTCTGCATAGTCAGGTCTGATACGAAGCGCTTTTCGATAAGACGTCACAGCCTCGTCCGGCTTATTCTGTTCAAGGAGTGCGTTGCCGAGATTATAATTCGCCTCTGCAAGATCGGGTTTGATGGTCAGTGCTTTTTGATAAGACGCTATGGCATCATCCAGATTACCCTGATCTCTCAGTGCATTGCCTAAATTAGTGTAGTAGAGGGGTTGGTTTGGATCTATGTCAATCGCCTTTACAATCAATTGAACGGCTATATCGTTTCTTCCAAACTGATACGCAATCACACCCAAAAGGTGCAATGCGTCGGAATGATGCGGATCAACGGCAAGTATTTTTTTATAGATTTCCTCAGCTTGTCTTAGATTTCCGGATTGATGGTATCGGATCGCATCTGCAAGTTCGATATTGACATTAGAACGATATTCATTACCCGGTGTTTCATATGCTTTTCCCCTTTTTCCCATGTTGAGATTCATCGATAAACCGAATTTTAGATTCTAAGGCTGAATGGTTTTCTTTAGAGATACCATGATATCTCCATCCCAATTGCGGTATAAAAAATATATGATTCCTATAGCAGAAATCATGCCAAGTCCTGAAAACAATTATCTTGAACTTTCTTCAGATTTGATGGCTTTCAGAAAAAGATCCCCGTACTGTTCGGCCTTTTTTTCACCAACACCGGTGACCAGCAAGAGCTCCTCCCGGTTTTTCGGTTTGCGGGCAATCATTTCCGTTAAGGTTCTGTCATGAAAAACCACAAAAGGCGGTATGCCGAGTCGCCGTGAGATGTCAAGCCGTAACTTGCGCAGCTTTTCAAACAGGGTGTTCGATCTCAAAATGATGAAATCGGACTCCCTTATGAGGGGGGCGTGAACGATTCTTTTCTTCGGGACCGATGGCGGGTCCTTTCTAAAGCGGATTGCTTCTTCCCCTTTCAAAATCGGGCGGCTCTTTTCGGTGAGCCGAAAACCGGATATTTCAGCCATGTTGACCGTTAATAAGCCGGCGGCCAGAAGCTGACGAAATACCGAGCGCCATTCCGATTTGGACAATTCCTTTCCCACACCGAATGTTTTAATCTTGTCATGTCTAAATCGTTGTATTCGGTCGGTGCTGTTGCCGACCAGTACGTCTGTCAGGTAAGCGGCGCCGAATCGCTGTCCGGTTCGATATACGCAAGATAGTGCTTTCTGTGCGGCTACCGTTCCGTCCCAGGTTTCCACTTCTTGATTGCAGGTGTCGCAGTTACGGCATGGGGCCGGGTATTTCTCTCCGAAATATCCCAGCAGCACAGTCCGCCTGCATTCCACCGTTTCACAGTAACCGAGTAGGGATTCCAGTTTTTGACGTTGAATCCGTTTGAAGGATTCATCCGCATCCGAGGTGTCCTGGAGCTTTTTCATGGCCATCAGGTCGGACAGGGAATAGACCATCCAAGCATCCGAAGGCAGACCGTCCCGGCCGGCACGACCTGTTTCCTGATAATAGGCCTCCATGCTGGCCGGCAGATCCAGATGGGCAACAAATCTTACGTCGGGTTTATCGATTCCCATGCCGAAGGCAATGGTGGCCACCATGACGATGCTGTCTTCTAAAAGAAATCGCCGCTGATGCGTGTGCCGGATTTGAGAATCCAGTCCGGCATGATAGGAAAGTGCTTTGATTCCCTCTTGCTCCAGCCAGACGGTTATGGAATCGGCCCGATTTCGGGTTCTTACATAAACGATCCCCGACTCCCCGGAGTGCTCCTGGTGCATGAATGCAAGGAGCTGCCTTTTTTCGCTGTCCTTTAGCTGGACTTGATAATGAATATTGGGCCGGTCAAAGCTTGATACAAATTTTTCGGCATCAGTGAGATCCAGCTTTTCGATGATCTCTTGCCGGGTATGGGTATCCGCCGTGGCAGTCAGGGCCAGCCGAGGAACCCCCGGGAATTGTCCGGTCACCCCTGTAATTTTGAGATATTCCGGTCTGAAATCGTGACCCCATTGGGATACACAGTGGGCCTCGTCGATAGCAAAAAGCGAAACTTGGATGCTCTTTAAAAATTGTTGAAATTGTTCGGTCAGGAGCCTTTCCGGCGCTACATATAGAATGTCAACCTCACCCGATAAGATACGGGATTCAACCTGACGGGCCTCATGGTATGAAAGACTGGAGTTTAGATATTCGGCCCGAACACCGTTTTGCCGAAGAGACGAGACCTGGTCCTGCATCAACGCGATCAGAGGGGAGATAACCAGCCCGATACCGTTTAAGATCATGGCAGGTATCTGGTAGCAAATGGATTTTCCGCTGCCTGTGGGCATCAGCACAAACACATCTTTTCCGGCCAGGACGGCTTCGATTATATCCTGTTGATGGTCGCGAAAGGTATCGTAACCGAAACAGGTTCGCAGAATATGATGAGGGGATGATTTCATTATCAGACTCCGTGGGTCGACTATGCACGGAAAAACCGAAAGGAATCAACTTTTTTCTCTATTCTTAAATTGAATGGTGTTTTACGGATCTAAGATATTGGAAGTTCCGTGACATCCTTGACAATATATCTTTTTAAGTTATAATAGAGCTATGTACAAATTAAAGTATCGGCGACAGGCCAGAAATTATTTGGCTCGCCTACCTTTGAAAACAAAGACAGTTATAGTGAACAAACTGAACGAGATAGCAATCGACCCGGAAGACCCCTCCCACGATATAGACGTATTAAAAGGTCGAGAAGGATTTCGTCTCCGTGTCGGCCAATACCGCATCCTGTATATACGGCAGGATGATCAACTGGTCATTGAGGTGGTGAAAGTACGATCCCGGGGAGACATCTACAAGAGGTGACCATGGAATACCAAACGATTAAAGAAGACGGAAAGGTAAAATTTGTTGTTCTTCCGGTCAGCGAGTTTCAGATGCTACTGAATCGTCTGGAGGATTCATCCGATCTGCATGCCATTCGAAAGGCTAAGACGGAACCGTTATACGATCAGAAAGATGCCGAAGAATTTATCTTTATGAATCCGGTAAAGCGAGAGCGCCTTGAGAAAGGTTGGACGCAAAAGAAGTTGGCAGATAAACTTCGCGTAAAACAATCGAGCATTGCAAAATGGGAACGCGATGGGGCTGTTTATCGCAAGAGTACCAGGCAGAAATTAGCTGTGGTATTCGGAATCAATGAAGACAGCTTTCGGTAGCTTCTGTTAAGCGACACAATGTGAACCGGGATAAAAAAAGCGAGTCAGTACATTTATTGACCCGCTTTGATTATTTATTTTTGGTCGGGGCGAGAGGATTTGAACCTCCGACCCCTTGAACCCCATTCAAGTGCGCTTCCAGACTGCGCTACGCCCCGACATTTTGGGATAATGAGTAGCACTGCGGATTTTTTTTGTCAATATGCCAAGGATGCTTTATGATCTTATTTGATCGATCACTTTTTATGGAAGAGCACAGTTAAGAAGATACCGTCAACAATTTAGCAATGGAGAAATATGGCTAAACGAAAACCTGAAAATCAGCGGCCGCTACGCCTGAAAGAAGGAGATGCCGTCGGTATTGTCGCCCCGGCGAGCCATTTCGATCCGGATACCTTTCACAATGGCATAGCGGTTCTGGAATCCATGGGGTTCAATCCGGTCGTGGATGGCGGCCTCTATGAAAAAGAAAACTATTTTGCCGGACCGGATGAACACCGTGCCGATCTGATCAACCGTTATTTTGCCGATGAAAAGATTAAGGCGATCATCTGCGCCCGGGGCGGGTTCGGATCCATCCGCATCCTGTCTCTTCTGGATTTCCAATCCATTCAGGCCAACCCAAAATGCTTTGTGGGGTTCAGCGATATTACGGCGGTTCTTTCCGTCTTGTCTCAGAAATGCAAGTTTCCGGTATTCCATGGCCCGAACATAACCACCCTGGCAAAAGCGACTCAGAAAACGAAAGATGCATTTTACTCGGCATTGGCTGCAGATCGACCCGTTCGATTGAAGACTCAAACAGGGATTATACTAAAACCGGGTACTGCTACAGGGCAGGTAACCGGAGGAAACCTCACCACCCTCTGCCATCTTCTGGCCACACCATATCAGCCCGATTTCAGCGGCCGGATACTTCTGCTTGAAGATACAAGCGAAGCGCCTTACCGGGTCGACCGGATGCTTAGCCAGATGAAATTGGCCGGGTGCTTTGACACCGTAGCCGGTCTGGTGCTCGGAACGTTCAGGGGCTGCGGCAGAAAGGATGAGATTTATCGGATTGCGGTTGATGCCTTTCAGGAATACGACATGCCGGTGTTGGCCGGGTTGCCGGTTGGACATGGGCGGTCCAATCTCACTGTACCCATGGGGTTGACGGCAACGATGGATACCGATCTGAAAGAACTGATGTTTCATGAACCGGCTACAGTATGAAGCCCATAGGCGTCTTAATTGTTATTGTGTATGAATCGAGTTGATGATTTGATGATAGAAGGCATCCAGGAACGTGTATTCCCGGGCGGCGTGGTATTGGCGGCTAAGGACGGCACCGCCCGCTTTTTCAAATCTTATGGTTACGCGAACCTGTATACAAAACAGGCTGTAACAGCGGATACATTTTTCGACCTGGCTTCTCTGACCAAGCCGCTTGCCACCACCCTTGCCGTCATGAAGCTTATACAGCAATCCAAGCTTGAATTACACCAGAAGATTGAAACAATCCTCCATCCCTTTGCGAACACTAAGAAGGGGAGCATTACCATCGAGCACCTGCTTGCCCATACTGCGGGACTGTCGGATTATCGCCCCTATTATCAACTGTTGGAACGTGTCCCAACCGAGCAGAGAAGATCGGCCTTGAGAGATCTTCTTGTCGTTGAGCCCCTTGAATATCCCGTTGGCGAGCGAACCGTTTACAGTGATATCGGGTTTATGATCTTGAGTTGGGTTATTGAAACGGTATCCGAAAGACGGCTCGATCGGTTTGTGTTTGAGGATATTTACACGCCCTTGGAATTAGACGATTTGTTTTTTGTGGATCTGCAGAAGCCGGATCGCACAAAATCGTTCGCCGCCACCGAGCAATGCCCTTGGCGCAAGCAGATGATTCAGGGTGTTGTGCACGATGAAAATGCATATGCTGCCGGCGGAATCGAAGGACAGGCCGGTCTTTTCGGAACGGCAAGCGACGTCTATCGTCTGCTATCCGTCTTGCTGGAAATCTACCACAATCGATCGAAAACGCCTATCTTTGATCAAGATCTTCTCCGGCTGTTTCTAACCAAACAGCAGGGATTCGAAAGGGCATTCGGGTTCGATACGCCATCCGATGCTAATTCCAGCTGTGGAAATCATTTTTCAGGCAATACCGTAGGTCATCTGGGTTTTACGGGAACCTCATTTTGGATGGATATGGAGCGGAGCATTATCGTCATACTTTTGACAAATCGGATCCATCCCACGAGAACAAACGAAAAGATTAGAGCGTTTCGTCCCCGATTGCACGATGCGGTTATGCTGTCTATCGGCAAACAAATTTAGGTCCCGGTTGAAAACCGGTAAAACATTCGCTCTTTATCCATTATCTTGATACAGAAATGCAGATCAATGGAAGATATTGTGTATATATCGATCAGGTATAACAAAATGTTCTTGTAAAGCCCGAATATTTTTGGTAGCGGTTTTTATTAAAATTTATATAAAATAGGTACAAATGTTCTAAAAAATTGTATACTAGAAAAAATGGCTGAAATCTACCGGAAGCCATTGAGAGTTATCCGGTAATTATTGGCACAGCTTTTGAATAGTAAACCCAACATGCAGATTAACAATAAAGAGATTGCACCGTGTGTGCAAGGCAATGAGGAGTCATGAACCTATTCTTAGATGCAGTTCTCGGTGTGTTTTCAAGTGATCTGGCCATCGATCTGGGTACAGCCAATACACTGGTGTATATGAAAGGCAAAGGCATTGTATTGAGCGAACCCTCGGTGGTTGCCGTGCGAACCGATGACCGGATGAAAAACCGGGTGCTGGCCGTCGGCCTTGAGGCAAAAAATATGCTGGGCAGAACCCCCGGCAATATCGTCGCCATTCGACCCAGGCGGGATGGCGTGATCGCCGACTTTGAAGTGACCGAAGCCATGCTCCGGCATTTTATCCACAAAGTTCATAATCGACGGACATTCGTAAGGCCGAGAATCATAATTGCCGTACCGTCGGGGATTACTCAGGTCGAAAAGCGTGCGGTTCGGGAGTCTGCCGAGTCTGCAGGAGCTCGCGAGGTGTTTTTGATCGAAGAGCCTATGGCCGCTGCCATTGGGGCCGGTCTTCCCATTACAGAGCCTACCTGCAATATGGTAGTGGATATCGGCGGCGGCACAACCGAGGTCGCCGTAATCTCCCTTGCGGGAATCGTTTACAGCAGATCTATCCGGGTTGCAGGGGATAAGATGGATGCCGCCATCATGCAGTATATTAAGAGAAAATATAATCTGCTCATCGGCGAACGGACTGCCGAGATCATCAAAACCACCATCGGCAATGCCTACCCGGACCCTGAAAACCTGGAAACCATCGAAGTCAAAGGCCGGGATTTGGTTTCCGGTATCCCAAAGATCCTTGCCATCGATTCGGAAGAAATTCGAGTCTCCATTTCCGAACAGATCGATGCCATTGTTGAAACCGTTAAGATAGCTCTGGAACAGACACCGCCGGAACTGGCTGCAGACATTGTTGATCGGGGTATTGTTTTGACCGGTGGCGGCGCTCTGCTGAAGAATCTGGATAAACTTCTGAAAGAAGAGAGCGGTCTTCCCATAACCATCACCGAAGACCCATTATCGACCGTTGCCATCGGATCCGGCATGGTCCTCGATAGCATTGAAATACTAAAACAGGTTGTGATTAAGTAATTTCATGTTCTCGAAAAAGACGATGGTGATCGTTGGCATCATTATTTTAATAGCTGTCAACATTACAGTCCTTTCCATATTCACCAAACGACGTTATTCATCACCTCGTCCCGGTGGAATCGCCTTATTTATTGTTTCGCCGTTTCAAGATGCCGTGACCACAACACTCCGCTTCGTTCGGGATGTGTGGTCCCACTATTTCTTTCTGGTTTCGGTTGCAAGAGAAAACGATGATCTCAAACGGATATTGAGCCGCGAGATACAAAAGAACAAACAGAATGCCGAAGTCGAACTGTCCAATGAGCGACTTCGGAACTTGTTGAGTTTCCAGCAGAATGTAACCGATCGGGTACTAGCTGCCGAGGTGATCGGAAAAGATCCTTCACCCTGGTTCAAAACGGTTATCATCGATAAGGGCGGAACAGATGGAATCGTGAAGGGACTGCCGGTGGTCCTCCCGAAAGGTGTTGCAGGTCAGATCATCGAGGTGTCCGCACGGCATTCCAAGGTGCTATTGATTATAGATCCCAACAGTGCGGTGGATGCCCTGGTACAGCGAACCCGTTTCAGAGGCCTCATCAAGGGAAGCTCGGGAGGAAGGTGTTTGTTTCAATATGTCTTGAGAAAACATGAAATTCGGGTGGGGGATACCGTTATCTCCTCCGGTCTCGACGGGGTTTACCCAAAAGGAATTCAAATCGGAAATGTATCGGGTGTTGTCAGGCGCAATGCAGGAATATTTCAGGAAGTGACGGTAACACCCAACGTGGATTTCGAAAAACTTGAAGAAGTTCTCGTGATTCTCAATCCTCCCCGCTCCGGATTTGAAAGCGACTGATGGCCTATCTGTATTATAGCATGCTCGGTCTGGTTTTGTTAGTCATCCAGACAACGATTATTCCAGAGATTGCGGGGACCCAGGGCCCCTACGATTTGATTGCGCTGATTATTTTCTATTTGGGGCTGTACCACCCGTTTCGACAAAGTCTGCCCATGGTCTTCATACTCGGATTCATTATGGATAATCTCTCCGGAGCGCCATTCGGCCTTTACATCACAACATACTTCTGGGTATTTGTCGGGGTGAGCTGGGTTACAAGATTTTTGAGGGTGCGGAATATTATCCTTCTTCCCCTAATACTGGCCGTCGGCATACTGGTGGAGAACATTATTTTTATTGGAACCATTTTCCTAATCGGAAGTCTGCCGCCAGTGCCTTCGGAGGAACTGCTTCGAATGGCGTTTCAAATACTCTGGGCGGTAGTTACCGGACCTTTTCTGGTTTTGTTTTTTCGTTATCTTCATTCAAAATGGGATTTGTGGATTCTCGAGATGCTGGCAGAACGCGGTGAACAAAACGAATAACCGTTGATGGCAGGATCACCTGAGAGGCTCCACCTTCCGGAGGAGTATTTTGACGATAACCCAAAAACCCTCGGATAGCAAATGGTTTAAACAGAGGTTAACCAGCGCCATGTTCTGTATCATGGCTGCTTTTGCGGTGCTAGTGGCGCGCCTGTTTTACCTTCAGATCATTGAACGGCAGGAGTACAACCGGCTCTCTGAAAATAACTGCATCCGTCTGCAGAGTATCGATCCTCCCCGGGGTATGATTTTCGACCGGTATGGCAAATTGCTGGTGGAGAATCGCCCCTCCTTTGATCTTTCCATTATCCTAAAAGACGCGAAACCGCTGGACCAGACCCTGTACCGGGTTTCAGATTTCTTGGAAAGTACCCCCCAAGAGCTCATAACAAAGGTCAAGCGCAAAAATGGTTTTCAGTCCTACAAGCCGATACCGTTGCATCAGGATATCGGCAGGGATGTTCTGGCAATGATCGAAGTGAATAAATTCGATCTTCCCGGCATCGAAGTCAATGTGCGGCCCTTGCGACACTATATTCAGAGGGGGGTGTCGGCCCATATCATCGGGTATCTGAGCGAAATAGACCCGAAAGAGCTTAAAAGCGGCGCCTATACGGATGCCAGGCCCGGTGATTTTATCGGGAAATTCGGTGCGGAGAAAACATTTGATGGATTCTTAAGAGGAAAACGGGGGGGGCGGCAGGTTGAGGTGAATGCAACCGGCCAGGTGGTCCGGGTGCTGAATACCGTAGAAGCGCAACCCGGGAACAACATATATCTTACCATCGATCAGCAGCTCCAGGAAAAGGCGGAGACATTATTAGGCGGTCTTGCCGGAGCAGTGGTTGCCATAAAGCCGTCCACCGGCGAAGTGCTTGTGCTTACCAGCAGTCCATCTTTTGATCAAAATGCGTTTGCCAGCGGGCTCTCTCTCAAACAATGGAGAACGCTTCAGTTCAACCCGTTCCGGCCCATGGAAAACAAAGCCATACAAGGCGAGTATGCCCCGGCATCCACCTATAAGATCATAACGGCCATTGCAGGGCTTGAAGAAGGTGTCATTGATACATCCACAACGTTTTATTGCCCGGGATTCTATGAATATGGGGATCGGGTGTTTCGCTGCTGGAAAAAGGGAGGGCACGGCACGGTTGATGTTTTCAGGGCTTTGGCTGAGTCTTGTGATGTTTTTTTCTATCAGGTGGGGCAAAAACTGGGAGTTGACCGATTGGCTTGGCATGCCAAAGCATCCGGGTTGGGAGCGGCCACCGGTATCGATCTTGATCATGAAGCCCATGGCCTCATACCGACAGCGGCTTGGAAAAAACAACGGACCGGTGTTCCATGGCAACGGGGTGAGACACTGTCTGTGGCCATCGGGCAAGGTTACAATCTTGTAACGCCCTTGCAGATGGCGGTTTTGGCTGCTGCTGTGGCTAACGATGGAGTGGCCTATAAGCCGTTGATCCTTAAATCCATTGAATCGGCGGACGGCAAAATCGTTTTCCGGAACGAGAAACAGGTGTTAAGAAAGCTGCCCACATCCCGCAGAACAATGGATATCGTCAAAAGGGGACTTTGGGAAGTCGTGCATTCAGAAAGGGGTACGGCAAGAATCGCTCGGGTTCATGGAATTAATATCAGCGGAAAAACCGGAACGGCTCAGGTGATCGGCAGACGGAAAGGAGACACTTCCCGGAAAATCGAACGGGCTCCACACCAAGAGGCGCATGCATGGTTTGTGGCTTATGCACCATCGGAGGACTCGAAAATTGCCGTGTCTGTGGTTGTAGAAAACGGTGAGCACGGTTCAAGTGCTGCCGCGCCCATCGCCAGGGAGATAATCAAGACCTATTTGCAGCGAGAGAAACCACGGATACTTACAGAAGATGCGAACGCAACAGATCGATTGATTTCATTAAATTCAAAACCTAACCCGGATAAACTGGAAAAAACAAATAACAAATCCCAAATCCCAAATAACAAACAATATCCAATGACCAAAAACACAAATTCAAAACAAAGATTTGGTATTGATCTGTCAAATCACTAAGTTTCGGTCATTGAAATTTTGAATTTATTTGGAATTTGGTGCTTGTGTATTGGTTTTTTGCCATAATATGTACACGAATATTGTTTAAGAGCTTAAATTCCTGAATTGGATAACTTGGACCATGTTTGACCGTCGGCTGGTACAGCATTTTGATTGGGGATTGTTGGGACTGACCCTTCTATTGGGGGCTATCGGCATCATAACCCTTTACAGTGCGGTCACTGCCGGCGCCCCGACGCCCGAGAAACTTCTATATATCAAACAGATTATCTGGTTCGGCTTGGGCTTGACCGCTATGATCGCTGCATTTCTATTTGACTACAAGAAACTGGACCAGTTGTCCTTTTTCATCTATGCGTTCTGCGTTTTACTTCTGATCTGTGTGCTGTTCTTCGGCAAGCTTGTCAGTGGTTCACGCCGATGGTTGATGTTGGGGCCGTTTACCATTCAGCCATCCGAACTGATAAAGATCGGATTAATCATCGTTCTTGCACGGTACTACGCCAAAGTGGCAAATACCGGGGGGGTCGGATTGAGAGAGCTGATCATCCCGGTCATATTGACCGCCCTTCCATTTATTCTCATCGTTAAGCAGCCCGATCTCGGCACGGCCTTGCTACTTGTATTGATTGTCGGGTCCGTCACACTGTTTGTCAAGATTGGAAAACGCACATTAGCCTGTATCATCGCTGTCGGCATGGTGACGATTCCGTTGGTCTGGTTTTTTCTAAAGGGGTATCAGAAAGGTCGAATACTCACCTTTTTAGATCCGGACCGAGATCCATTAGGGGCGGGATATCACATTATACAATCTAAAATTGCCATCGGATCCGGAATGATTACCGGAAAGGGATTTCTGAAAGGTACCCAAAATGCACTGTCCTTTCTGCCGGAGCAGCATACCGATTTCATATTTTCCGTCTTGGCCGAAGAATGGGGGTTTGTAGGCTCGGTGGGTCTGATAATACTATTTCTCATGCTCATTATCTGGGGATTAAATATCGCATATGGATGCAGAGATAACTTCGGGATTGCCCTGTCGTTTGGTGTTATTGTCATGATATTTTGGCAGGTATTTATTAATATCGGGATGGTAATGGGACTCATGCCGGTTGTGGGCATTCCCCTGCCGCTTATCAGCTATGGGGGTTCATCCCTTATGACGATTATGATCGGATTGGGCCTGTTGATGAACGTCAGAATGCGACGATTTCTACCGGAATGAGAGGAGACGGCCGAAGACGAATTCGAAGGCTTGAAATCACCCCGCTTCCCCGTTTTTAATTCCTTCAATACCTAATATAACATCTCGGAAATTCTACAACCTATTGATATTATGGTTTTTAACTGACGCTCAACATTGCAGTGCAACATGGAATAGTGGAATGATGGAATAATGGAATATTGGGTATAAAAGCGGAAGAGATCTTTTTTATAAAATCGATAGAATTCATTTAAACCCATCATTCCAGCGTTCCAATATTCCAGTATTCTCCCGCCAATTGGCGGGATGAGCAAAGCGAACTAAGTTCTATAAACCATTATCCGCTCCGGTTTTAATGTTTCATTTCATAAGCAAGACATGCCTTCCGGAAGGCTAAAATTTTGCAAAAAACCTTTGACAATTTACAATGTCAAATGTTATAGACCGCCGCAGTTTAGACCCAAGTATTTGGAATTGTATGGAAACGGCGGGCTGGTGATACCCATGAATTGGACCGGAGAATCACGATGATCAAGATTGATGGATCGGTTGTAATACAAATCGTTAATTTTGTTTTTTTAATATGGATTTTAAATATTGTACTGTTTAAACCCATCCGCAGGGTGCTGCATCAGCGCAAAGAAAAGATTGCCGGATTGGAAAAGAATATTGCAACCTGCATTCGAGATGTAAATGAAAAGGATGATTCGATTTCTTCGGAATTGCGGTCTGCCAAACAAAAGGGCGTGAAAGAATTGGAGAACCTCCTTCAATCGGCTGACGAAGAGGAAAAAAAGCTCATCAAATCCATCAACGAGAAGGCAGTGGTCGAGATGGATGCCATCCGTGTAAAAATTGCAAACGATGCTGAAAATGTGAGAAAGACCCTGCAGAAGGAGATTGACACCTTTGCCAGCGAGATCGGCCGAAAAATTTTGGGGAGGGCGGTTTAAGGTGAGTTTCCGAAATCTATTGATCTTTGGTTTAACCCTATCCGTATTGTTGATGCCTGCTGTTGGATTATGCGCTGCGGAATCGGGGCACGGAGAAGGAAGCGGCGAGTCAGGAACCAAAGGGTGGGTGGCGACCGATACTTATCGGGTGATGAACTTCGTCGTTTTGGCCGTCGGTCTTATTATCCTATTGAGAAAGCCGCTGTCCCAAGTGTTGAAATCAAGAATCGCCGGGATTCAAGATCAACTATCCGAGCTGGAAGGAAAGAAAAAGAAAGCCGAAGCGGAACTGGCCGAATATAATGAGAAACTAGCTCATCTGGATAAAGAGGCCGATCGGATCGTGACGGAATATATTAAACAGGGCGATGAGGCAAAAACCAAGATCCTGAAGGAAGCAGCATTGGCTGCGCAGAAGCTCGAAGAACAAGCCAAGAAAAACATCGAGCACGAATTCAAACTGGCTAAAGAAAAACTCCAAAGTGAAATCTTCGAAAAGGCTCTTGCCAAAGCCGAAGATCTGATAAGGGATAAGATTACAACCGAAGATCAAGACAAACTGGTTGAAGAATATTTAAATAAGGTGGTGGTACGGTGAAGAATCTGGCAGTCGCACGCAGATATGCTAAGGCGCTTATTTTGATCGGAAAAGAAGACGGACAAGCTGAATCCTACCGGAATGAGCTTGAGGGCGTATCCGATTTATTCGAAAAGGAGAAAGCGCTTGAGCTTGCAGTCACAAATCCCCTCTATGTCGCTGCAAATAGAAGAAAGGTTTTGGAAACGCTTATCGAAAAACTGAACCTCTCACAAGTTATGTCTTCCTTCTTGATGCTGTTGTTTGATAAAGGTCGGATCGGGTTTTTAAAGGATATCAACACTTATTATCAAGCGCTGGCAGACGAACTGAAGGGGATCGCCCGGGCAGAGCTGATTTCGGCGTCGGATCTTTCTTCAGATGCCGTTGATAAGATACGCAGTGCTTTGTCAAATATGATACAAAAGGATATCGTTTTAGAGTTTAAACAAGATCCCAACCTGATCGGGGGCATTGTAACACGAATTGGGGATCTCGTATTGGATGGTAGCATTAAAACACAGCTACTCAATATGAAGGAATCTTTGAAAAGGGGTGAACGGGTCTAATGGAATTAAGAGCTGAAGAAATAAGTCAGATTATCAAAGAGCAGATTAAGGATTATGACAAGAAGGTTGAATTGAGCGAAACCGGAGTCGTTTTATCGGTCGGTGATGGGATCGCTAGAGTTTACGGCCTTGAGAAGGTGATGGCGCTGGAACTGGTGGAATTCCCCGGCGGGATCCTGGGACTGGTGCTCAACCTCGAAGAAGACAATGTGGGTGTGGCCATTATGGGTGAAGACATCCACATCAAGGAAGGCGACATGGTCAAACGGACCGGTAGGATCGCTCAAGTGCCCGTAGGTGAAGCTGTTCTCGGACGCGTGCTGTCGGCTGTGGGGGAACCGATTGACGGCAAAGGACCGGTTGAAGCGGATGAGTTCAGCCGGGTTGAAATGGTGGCTCCCGGCGTTATTGCCCGAAAGAGTGTTCATGAACCCTGTTATACGGGTTTAAAGGCGGTTGATGCCATGACCCCTGTGGGGAGAGGCCAGCGCGAACTGATCATCGGGGACCGGCAGATCGGGAAAACCGCTTGTGCCGTCGATGCGATTCTTGCTCAAAAGGACACGGATATTTACTGCATCTATGTGGCTTGCGGGCAGAAAAAGTCGACGGTGGCTCAGGTCCACGCGATACTCGAAAAATACGGCGCCATGGAATACACCACCATCGTGGCGGCCTGTGCCAGTGATCCGGCCACGCTGCAATACATCGCACCCTATGCGGGATGCGCCATGGGCGAATACTTCCGTGACAAGGGACAACACGCGCTGATCATCTATGATGACTTGTCCAAGCAAGCAGCGGCGTACCGTCAAGTCTCCCTACTGTTGCGGCGACCTCCGGGACGCGAAGCATATCCAGGGGATATTTTCTACAATCACTCCCGACTGCTCGAACGTGCTGCCAAATTGAACGACGATCTGGGCGCCGGCTCGCTGACGGCACTGCCCATTATCGAAACACAAGCCGGTGACGTGTCCGCTTATATTCCCACCAATGTTATCTCGATTACAGACGGGCAGATTTATCTCGAACCGGGGCTGTTCTTTTCCGGTATCCGGCCCGCCATCAATGTCGGGCTTTCCGTCTCCCGGGTCGGCGGAGCAGCCCAGGTAAAAGCCATGAAGCAGGTTGCCGGAACACTTCGACTCGAGATGGCGCAATATCGCGAGTTGGAGGCGTTTGCAGCATTCGGCAGTGATCTTGACGCTGCGACACAAAAACAGCTCACCCGGGGTGCCAGGCTGGTCGAAATTCTAAAGCAACCGCAGTATAAGCCGCTGCCCATGAATAGGCAGGTTACCATCCTGTACGCGGGTACGCGAGGGTTCCTTGATAAATATCCCGTGAATGTCCTGGGTGAATATGAGCCCGGCCTCTACGATTTCATTGAAAGCAAATATCCTCAAGTTTTTACCGAGCTTGCGGAAAAACAAGAAATCACGGATGATTTGGACACGCTGATGAAAGAGGCTTTAACCGCCTATGACGAGGAATTCAAGGATACCATTAAATAGATACTTGAAACTGGAAACTTGAAACTGGGCCGGCATAGATTTGGTCTTGTGATTCGAGAATCAAGTATCAAGTTTCAAACCATAAAGGTTTTCTTATATGGCGACCTTAAAAGATATTCAGACAAAAATAGTTGCAGTTAAAAAGACAAAGCAAATCACCCGGGCCATGAACATGGTGGCTGCTTCACGGCTTCGCGGGGCCCAAACCAATATGGAGGCCTTTCGGCCTTACGCCTTAAAGTTCGCCGAAGTGCTGGGCAGCCTTGCGGAACGATCGGCCGGCGAGGACAACCCCTTGTTGACGCCTCGTGACGAGGTCAAAAAGATCCACATTGTTTTATGCACCTCCGACCGGGGTTTGTGCGGCGGTTTCAATGTCAATCTTGTTTCAAAAGCCCAATCTATTTTCAGGGATAAAGCCGGTGTGAACATCACCATTTCCTTCACCAATTTCGGCAAAAAAGGTCGGGACTGGTGTCGAAAGAGCAAAAAGATCATCGGCCGGGTGCATCTGGGGGTTGTGGGTGCAAAATTCGGGTTTAATGTGGCCTCCACCGAGGGACGCAAATTGGTCGAGGAGTATCTCTCGGGAACTTACGATGAGGTGTATGTGGTGTATGCGGAGTTTATCAGTCTGGCTAGGCAGGTTCCGGTGATAAAACAGATATTGCCGATACCGCCCATCGAGGCTGCTGAGCAAGCGGACGAGGCGGAAGATGCCGATTATATGCCGGAACACATCTGTGAGCCCTCTCCCAATGAACTGTTGGAAGAGATGCTGCCTCGAAATGTATATGTCCAGTTGTACAGCGCACTTTTGGAAACATCGACCAGCGAACATGCAGCCCGTATGATGGCTATGGACAATGCCACAAAGGCTTGTAACGATATGATCGAAAATCTGACCATTGTCTATAATAAGGCGAGGCAAGCCGCGATTACCGCGGAGCTTATGGATATTGTCGGAGGCGCTGAGGCTCTTAGATGATTACAATAATTTAGGGATTGAGAAATTGAGGAATTCCTCAATTTATTTTTGGAGGTTATTAAATGGCTGAAAATATAGGCAAAATATTGCAAGTGACGGGACCTGTGGTGGATGTGGAATTCGAGCAGGGAAAGCTACCCACGATTTACACAGCCCTGACAATTACCAATCCGACGATCAACGATGAACCGGACAATCTGGTTGTCGAGGTCGCCCAGCATCTGGGAGATAATGTTGTCCGTACCATTGCCATGGATGTTACAGACGGTTTGGTAAGGGGAATGCCGGTAAAAGATACCGGAAACCAAATCATGATGCCGGTGGGAGCAGCCGGTTTGGGCCGTGTGCTCAATGTGGTTGGACGCCCCGTCGACGGTTTGGGGCCGGTCAGCCAGGAGAAGATGATGCCGATCCACAGGCAAGCGCCCAAGTTTACAGAACAGGACACAACGGTTCGAGTCCTGGAAACAGGCGTAAAAGTGATCGACCTTTTGGTCCCGTTCCCTCGGGGCGGCAAGATGGGGATGTTTGGCGGAGCCGGTGTGGGCAAAACCGTAATCATGATGGAAATGGTTCACAACATTGCCATGCAGCACGGCGGTATTTCCGTGTTTGCCGGTGTTGGGGAGCGCACTCGGGAGGGGAACGACCTGTATCACGAAATGAAAGATTCGGGAGTTTTACCCAAAGCGGCCTTGATTTACGGCCAGATGACCGAGCCCCCCGGCGCTCGAGCTCGGGTTGCGCTTTCTGCATTAACGGCTGCAGAATACTTTCGTGATGAAGAAGGTCAGGACGTGCTGATTTTCATCGACAACATTTTCCGCTTTACTCAAGCGGGATCCGAGGTATCCGCACTTCTGGGTCGAATGCCGTCCGCGGTGGGTTATCAGCCCACTCTGGCCGTTGATTTGGGCGAGCTTCAGGAACGGATAACATCGACGGATAAGGGATCGATTACTTCCGTACAGTGCGTTTATGTTCCGGCAGACGACTTGACCGACCCGGCGCCGGCAACCACTTTCGCCCATCTGGACGGAACGGTGGTGCTGTCCCGTCAAATCGTGGAACTGGGTATCTATCCGGCGGTCGACCCCTTAGACTCCACTTCGCGAATCCTTGATGCCGCTTATATCGGTGAGGAACACTACCAGGTGGCCCGACAGGTGCAGCAGATTCTTCAGAAATACAAGGAGCTGCAGGATATTATTGCCATCCTCGGAATAGAAGAATTATCCGATGAAGACAAGATTACCGTAGCCCGCGCACGAAAAATACAACGGTTCCTGTCACAGCCGTTCCATGTGGCTGAAGCCTTTACGGGAAGATCGGGCAAATACGTGAAAATAGAGGACACGGTAAGAAGCTTTAAAGAGATCTGTGATGGAAAACACGATGATATTCCCGAGCAGGCTTTTTACATGGCCGGCGGTATCGAAGAGGTGGCGGAAAGAGCCAAGGAAATGGCCGAGGCTGCATAAAGTTAGAGTGAGGTTTGGATATGGCTGGAAGCATTAGACTGGAAATCGTAACCCCTGAAAAACTGGTTGTTAGCGATGAGGCGGAAATCGTCATGGCGCCCGGCGTATTGGGTGAATTCGGCGTACTCGTTAATCATACCCCTTTCATGACCACTCTTAAAGTCGGTACCATTCATTATAAGGATTCCAGCGGGCAAGAGCGGTTTGTATTTGTCAGCGGTGGATTTGCAGAAGCCCTGCCGGATAAGGTAACGGTTCTGGCAGAATCTGCAGAGCGCATACAGGATATCGACATGGAACGCGCAAAGTCTGCCATGGAACGCGCACAGAAGCGGTTGGCTGAAACGGATGATGCCGCAGTCGATTTCACCAGGGCAAAAGGAGCGCTGGAAAGGGCGATGCATCGCGTTCGGTTAGCTGAAATGAGATTATCTTGATGAAATTGTGAGTTTCTTATCATTTTATTTGTATACACTTTAAGGGGTAGACCTGGTGAACGGTTTACCCTTTTTCTTTATTGCAAGGGGTTGAACCATTGATCGCCAAAATCGTGAACGATCCTGTTGCTGTCATCATTCTGGCAGCCGGTCTCGGTACGCGGATGAAATCAAATAAGGCCAAAGTTCTCCATGAACTCCTGGATCGTCCCATGATTCTCTATGTGGTGGAAACGGCCAGGCAGATCGTCGAAAAGAATATCACACTGGTGGTGGGGCATCAGGCCGATGAGGTCAGGAATATCGTTTCTGAAACCATGGATGTGACGTACGCGCATCAGGAGCAGCAGCTGGGCACCGCCCATGCGGTGAACACGGCCCTGCCGTTCATACCGGACGAAATCCGGGAGATTATTATCCTCTATGGGGATGTCCCGTTGTTGACAACCCGCACCATCCGCCGCCTGTTAAACGACCATCATGCTGCAAAACGTGATATCACGGTGCTTGGGGTTGAAATTAAAAACCCCACCGGATATGGAAGAATATTGCAGGATGAGCAGGGTAAGGTGCTTAGAATTGTTGAAGAAACCGATGCATCAGCGGAACAGAAACAGGTTCGATCCATTAACACCGGGATATATTGTATTAAAAAAAACTGTCTGATTGAAACCCTAAGACAGGTTTCCGCCGATAATGCACAAGGTGAGTACTATTTGACGGATATCATTGAAATCGGCAACCGTATGGGCAAGACCATCGGGGCTGTTTTTTGCGATGATGCTGATGAAGTCGTAGGAATTAATACCTGGGAAGAGTTGAATGCGGCCGAAGCCTTGATACGCATGCGGTTAAGCAAAACAGCTTGACTTTAGTATATATATAAGATTATACTAACAAAAATTAAATGAGGTGAAAGATTGGAAAACGGAGAAATTTTGCAGCAGTTCGATCAGATAGAACAAAAAATTGGAAAATTGGTTGAGGTTTCCAAATCCGCCGAGGCAGCCAAGGAGGGGCTTCGGAAAAAAATCGACAGCCTGGAAAAGGAGCTTCAGGGAAAACTAGAAGAGGAAAAAACTTACATAGAAGAAAGGGAATTGATCCGGTCAAAAATTGACAATCTTTTGGTTCGTCTGGATGAAATTACGGAATCATCATAAAATAGCCGGCCTGGAGAAAGGTAATCTTTCGGATCAGTGGAGCAACTCATCACCATAGAGCTTTTCGGGCAGCCATACAAATTCAAGGCAGCGCCTGAGACGGAAAACGCGCAGGAAGTTGTCGATGTGCTCGTTAAAGAAGTGGGCCGAATCCAGGATCAGCAATCAAAGGAAGCACCCGGAATTACACAGATTGCGATTCTCATTCTGGCTGCATTAAATATTGCAAATGAAAATATGGAACTGAAAAAGAATTATTTTACACTCCATGAGACGGTTTCGAGGCGCTCCGAGACCTTGAAACGTCTATTGGACGTAGAGCTTAATTGATCTTGAAACACGGAGATAACTTCACTGATACCGACCTTTTTCAACCTGACAGCATTAGATTTGTTATTATCGGATCGAAAGCGTTTTTAATTTTACCCCTGCCGTGTTCGTGATTGATAGATGTTCTTTGATCCAACACTTATTGAAGCGGCACCTTACTTGGCATCGGTGTGCATGTTCTGCTGGTACAGAAAAGCCTAAAGACGCCACAAGGAGCCCAGGTCATACCCCAGGTTCAAAGGCCTACCAACACGGCATTGTGGTGGGGGTTTCCATCCAATCAATTTTCGCCCTCAGCAAGATTTCTTCTTCCTTTTTCATCTCATTTAACGATCAGCCAAACGTATAGTCAGGTTTTAAATCTGTTTCTCTGAGTATTGAAGGTCAGTATGAGCAGATGCGAATGAAGGACCGGTTTTCGTATAAACGATTTCAAACAATAGTTATGGCGGTATTTATGTTCCAGGCATGACGCGATGATCATATACGGCTGGATCTCTATTATACCGTCAATTGATATTTAAGGAGAAGGGTGATGATTGAACATTTCATTATGCTCGGCCTGGCCACCTTCGGTATCGGCTTTATAATTGCCTTCTGGATAAAAGGTAAGGTGGTCTCCCAAAAAGTGAAGGCCGCCGAATCAGAAGCCCAAAAACTGACCGAAGAGGCCAAGCGTAAATCTGAGACGTTACTGAAAGAAGCCAATCTTGAGATAAAAGATCGGCTTTTTCGGATGAAAAGCGAGTTCGATGCGGAGACCAAGGAAACCAGAGGAGAGCTGAAGAATCGAGAACAACGGCTCCTGCACAAAGAGGAGAGCCTGGATCGGAAAGTTGAACAATTCGACCAGAGGGATCGAGAGATAGCTCGCCAGGAAAAGGAGCTCGCTCGAAAGGCGGATAAAATTGAGCGGGATGAGCACAAGTACACTGAACTCTTAGAAGAGCAACGCAATCAACTGGTGAAAATTTCCGGAATGACCGCCGATCAGGCAAAAGACCTGCTCATCCGGTCGATGGAAAACGAGGCGCGGTATGAAGGCGCCAAATTAATCAAGCGAATTGAGACGGAGACCAAAGAAGACGCGGATAAAAGGGCAAAAAAAATTATGGCCACCGCCATTCAACGATATGCAGGAGATTTTATCGCGGAAAGAACTGTTTCGGTTGTTCAATTGCCAAATGATGAGATGAAAGGCCGAATCATCGGAAGGGAGGGACGAAATATCCGTGCCATTGAAGCCGCAACCGGTATCGATCTCATTATAGATGATACCCCTGAGGCTGTCATTCTATCCGGATTCAATCCGGTTCGAAGAGAAGTCGCCCGCATCGCGTTGACGCGTCTGATTGCCGATGGCCGGATACATCCGGCCCGTATTGAAGATATCGTAAAGAAGGTTTCCCTCGAGGTGGATCAAACCATCAAGGAGGCAGGCGAACAAGCGGCTTTCGATTTGGGAATCCATGGGCTTCATAACAAACTGGTACAACACATCGGACAACTCAAATTCAGAACCAGCTACGCCCAGAACGTGCTCCAGCATTCCGTTGAAGTCGGTTTTTTAAACGGTATCATGGCCTCGGAGCTGGGGCTCAATGCCAAACTGGCGAAACGCATCGGACTGCTGCATGATTTGGGAAAGGCCGTGGACCATGAAGTGGAAGGCCCCCATGCGTTAATCGGTTCAAAGCTTGCAAAAAAGTACGGGGAGTCGTCCAAAATTGTTCATGCCATTGCCGCTCATCATGAGGATGTGGCCCCTGATACCGTCTATGCCCTGTTGGTGCAGGCTGCCGACGGTTTATCGGGGGCCCGACCCGGGGCAAGAAAAGAGCTTTTGGAAAATTATATTAAACGGTTAGAGGATCTTGAAAACATTGCAAATTCATTTAAGGGTGTTTCAAACTCCTATGCGATACAGGCGGGTAGAGAAATCAGGGTCATTGTTGAAAGCGGAATTGTTAATGATGATACTGCGGTGCTCCTGAGCAAGGATATTGTCAAGAAGATTGAGGAATCGTTGACTTTTCCCGGCCAAATAAAAGTGATGGTGATCCGTGAGACCCGGGCGGTCGCTTATGCTAATAAATGAAACTGGTTATGCGGTTTACTCAAGCAACCATTATTCGGATGTATTAATATATATTCCAAGGCGATGACATGGTTTCAGGTGTCTGGTGTCAGGACGTGCCGATAGATGAAAATTGAACCCGCCGGAGGCGCGCAAGCACTGAAACCTGAACACTGAAATCCACAACAACGATCATTTCTGATTCAGAAGCAGGCCCACATAAAAGTTGATTCGAGAATGGTGGATAACCAGATAAATAAAAGGCAATTACCATGAATGTACTCGACACCTTGAAAGAACGCGGGTTTATCGAACAGACCACCCACGATGATGAACTGAATGCCTTGCTCCAAGATCATTCCATCACCTGTTATATCGGGTTCGATCCCACGGCATCCAGCCTGCATGTCGGGAGCCTGGTGCCCATTATGTCTTTGGCACACATGCAACGTCACGGGCACAGACCCATCGCCCTTGTAGGCGGCGGAACCGGATTGGTGGGGGACCCCAGTGGGAGAACCGAGATGCGGCAGTTGTTGACCATCGAGGATGTCGAACAAAATGCTTTCGGTATTCGAAAACAGCTTTCGAATTTCATTGATTTTACCGAGGGCAGGGCGCTGATGCAGAACAATGCCGATTGGCTGACCAAGCTGGAATACATTCCCTTCCTGAGGGACATCGGCAGGCACTTCAGCGTCAATCGTATGATTAAAGCCGAAAGCTGCAAGATTCGGCTGGATTCCGAGGAAGGACTCAGTTTTATTGAGTTCAACTATATGATTTTACAGGCATATGATTTTCTGTATCTTGCAGATAACCACGACTGCAAACTTCAGATGGGGGGCAGTGATCAATGGGGCAACATTGTGGCCGGGGTGGAATTGATCCGAAGGATGAAACAGGATACCGCATTCGGTATTACCTTTCCCTTGATTACCACCAGCAGCGGAGCGAAAATGGGAAAGACGGCCAAGGGGGCTGTCTGGTTGGATCCGGAGAGAACCGCGCCCTATGATTACTTTCAATTCTGGATCAACACCGACGATCCGGATGTCACCCGATTTCTGTCTCTTTTCACGTTTCTGCCCGTGGATGAAATCAATGCAGCGGAACACCTTTCGGGTGCTGATTTGAACAGTGCAAAAGCGGTATTGGCCTATGAAGCGACCCTGCTTGCCCACGGCAGAGAGAATGCCGTCAAAGCACTCCAAGCCGCGGAAAGTATGTTCGGGTCAAGATCGATTCCTGATACCATCCTGCCATCCAGTTCCATTCCCCGAGACGAATCCATTGTAAATGAAGCGTCTGTTCCGCAAACCGATATCCCTCTCGATGAACTTAAGGAAGGAATTCCTGTCTTCAAGATATTCCATCGGGTGGGCTTGGCAAGATCGGGCAGTGATGCCCGAAGGCTCATTCAGCAGGGTGGTGCATACTTAAATGGCGGGCGTATCGATTCTGCTGAAAGGATGGTCACGCAAGATGATATATTAAGCTCGGAAATCGTACTTCGAGCCGGAAAAAAACGGTTTCATAAAGTCAGAATCGTATAATTTTTTCGTTTTATGCGCATCGGCTCTATGGGTTCGAAATTTTTATTCTTATGTGATGAAAAAAATAATAAAATTGTAAAATATGTGTTGACACAGGATTGAATTCGCTGTAGAAAGCAGATCGTTTTAATCGAATCGCTCTTTAAGAATTATATTGATTCAAAACCTATTCTGGCGATTTTGTCTTTGAGAATGCCAGAATTTTTTTGTCCAAAGTTTGGGAAACCGCTTGACAGTGCAAGTGGTGTGACATATAATCATTTTCGCTTTTCTATTTTAGCGTACCCGCTTCGGGTAAAATCGATCTTTGAAAACTAAATAGTGACAGCTTTGAGTCGGGTCTTTCAGTTTGAGAACCGCATAATTCTTATGCAGTTCAATTGTTTAATTGGAGAGTTTGATCCTGGCTCAGAATGAACGCTGGCGGCGTGCTTAACACATGCAAGTCGTACGAGAACGCTTCAGCTTGCTGAAGCTAGTAAAGTGGCGTACGGGTGAGTAACGCGTGGGTAATCTACCTTCGAATCGGGGATAACTTCGCGAAAGCGTAGCTAATACCGGATAACATCTATCGGGTTGCGGCCTTATAGATCAAAGGTGGCCTCTACATGTAAGCTACCGTTCGGGGATGAGCCCGCGTACCATTAGCTTGTTGGTAGGGTAACGGCCTACCAAGGCCACGATGGTTAGCTGGTCTGAGAGGATGATCAGCCACACTGGAACTGACACACGGTCCAGACTCCTACGGGAGGCAGCAGTGAGGAATTTTGCGCAATGGGGGAAACCCTGACGCAGCAACGCC